>ERZ1292632.14-Hain-H43-01um-R2-14-length-211397-cov-10_pt3 | contig 129819 bp, 130 predicted proteins | sample MGYA00564407_ERZ1292632 | MGnify/ENA primary metagenome ERZ1292632 (study PRJEB36523, sample SAMEA6512637) | groundwater metagenome | collected 2019-01-08 | study: AquaDiva: Metagenomics assemblies of 32 groundwater samples | reverse complement strand
GGGTGCCTGAAGGGAATCGAACCCTCGTGACCGCTGCCACAGAGCGGTGTTCTGCCATTGAACTACAGGCACCATTTTGCTTATTTATAAAGAACCAATTTCCTTACGTAACCGTGGTCAATATTTAATTTAGCGCCAATTTTTCGATATGACAAGCCATTTTTCCTTAAATTTTTACAAGCTTTTATTTTCTTCTCTAAATTAAGCTTCTTCCGGCGACTGAAATAAATAATTTTGGCTACCTTTGGAATTGTGGAAAGAACTATATCTTTTTTAACGATCGAATAGGGGTGAATTTGTTTAAGGACGGTAAACACGTCTTCTTGCTTTGCCACGTAATAAATCCAACTTTCCTTCCAATGATCTTTTCTTTTTTTGACCTTACAAATATTCCCCACTCCGGTAAATGATTTAATTTCTTTCAAAACGCCTTCGTGGGTCTGTGGAATGGCTATTCTATAATCCTTTTCCCCATTTTTAACTATACTGCCCTCGCCGTCAATAAATCCGGCAATATAATTCCAATTGATTTTACTCATTACAAAATAAGCTTTTGTGCGCTTACTCGCAAAGCATAACATATCTTGGTGATAAATACTATATGTCCCATAAAGTAAAAATCACCAAATTTTTTATAAACCTTGTTTAGTTGAAAGGAGCTTACTAAAGATGTTTGCTATTAAACTATAAATACCACACTCACTTAACTTTGCGGCTCACTCGCCGCGCTACTTTTTTTTCAGAAATTATTTTCTTTTCTTTAATCCTCCTCTCTTCTGCGCTCCGGCGCGGTTCGGTTGGAATTCGGGGTAATGGCACGTCTAACGCTTCATTAACCAGATTTTGCAATTTCTCGAAAGCATGCTTGCGGTTCATTTCCTGCGAGCGTTCTTCTTCTGACCAAGTTTCAATCTCGTCATCGTGATTTATATGATTCACTAACTTTTTGCGGATCATTTTTTTTTCTTGCTCGGAAACTGGTAAATCACCTACCTTAACCCACAATTGAACTTTGGTTGAACGTCGATTTGTGCGCTGTCCGCCCGGTCCGCTCGCCCGCACTGCCCGAAATCTTACCATTTCCTTGTCTATTAACATTGCCTTTATTATCGTAAAATATAATAACGATATGGGCAACCTAATTGATAACTTAGGGCAGTTAATTATTAACTACCCCGCTTGGAGTCATTTAATTATTGCTGCCGCCGTCCTGCTTCAAGGTGAACTCGCTGTGATTGTTTCGGTTTACTTGGTTTTGAATAACGATCTCACCTGGCTTGGATTTCTTGGCTCCGCATTTGGCGGCCTTTTAATCGGCGAAACTTTCGTTTTTATTGTCGGAAGGGTCCTGCGAAATACCCGTTTCGGCTGGCGGAAATACCGAAAAATGAAAACCAACCGAAAAATTCAGGCCTACACTTACTATTTAAAAACTAATTTGGTGAAACTTTTTATTGTCGCCAAGTTTTTAATTGGCGTTAATCTAATTATTTTAATTTTAACCGGCTGGTCAAAAACAAAATTCGGCCAATTTCTTAAAGCGTATCTTTCGAGTTTAATTCTTTGGCTTAGCTCAATGACCATAATCGCCTACCTTTTCGCTTCAGGACTTCAAGCGCTTAAAGCGGCGAAAATTTTTCACAATGCCGAGATCGGCCTTGTCACTATTTTAATTCTCATTTTTGTCGGTGAAAGTTTTTTGAGAAAAAAGTTAAAGAAGATTGGTAATATTGAAATTAAAGCGGAATCTCTCGGCAAAATCATGGAAGAGGAATTTGACCCGCCCAAAGAAGAAGGGGTTAACCCAGAAATTAACTAAAGTTCGTTGATTTTAGCTGCTACGATAAAATCGTTTTCTGACAAACCGTTAATCGCATGCGTCCAGAGTTCAATCATCACCCGATTGTAGAAAACGTGAATGTCGGGATGGTGACCTTCCGCTTCGGCAATTTTTGCCACGCTATTTACAAACTCCATCGCTTCCACAAAATCCTTGAATTTAAATTCGCGAGAAATCTTTTTCCCCTCTTCGTTCAACGCCCAACCCAGCGTCATTTTTAGATAACTTTGCGCTTGTTCTTTATTTAACGGCAATGCGCCACCCTCGCACGCCACGCAATGTTTTTCTTTGAGATTCATAAATATTATCCTTCGTTTTTAAAAGTTTTCCCTCTAAAGGTGGAAGGGAGTATTAAAATTTGCTGAGGATCTCTTACAACAATTTCATACAAGTCTTCCAGTTTTTTACTACTTAAACTAACACTCCTGTCCCCTAGCGCAATATTTCTGTTGACACCTAATACACAATCATAAAAATGGGGAGAAAATTTCGGGATTCTCAAATATTTTCTTGGAATGTAAAAAATTTCATCCACCATTTCTTCAATGCCTCTTCGTACGCTTTCTTTTTTAGCTGGTTTTCTTGCGTTAACGAATAATCCATACGTTCCGCCATCTCCACTATATTCTTCTGAAGCTACCCGATGAGACGGCGAAACATGAACACCCCTTTCAATTCCTGTAACGTTTTTTTTGTAAAATTCCTTATTGTAGAAATTATCGGATGATAAATCTTTACTAACCCCTCGAAATACTACAAGAGGTTCTCCATTCGTATCAACTATCTTACTTGAGGAACTAAGTTTGTTCTGCCAATCTCCAAAAAATTCTTTGAAGGTTTCCGTGCGAGCCATTCGCCAATACAATTCGTTTTGTTTCCCCAAATTCGAAACAGGACCTTCTGGGGAAACAAGTAGGTCGCCTTCTTTGTTTCTATCATTAGGTCTTATTTCAATCTTTTCAGCTTCTTCAATAATTTTTTGCGTAAGCTCGAGCATGCGCTCCGCCTGAAAGTTTTTATTTTCATTTGTTTCAAATGATTCTCCTGACAATGATTGATATTTTTCAAGAGGCATAAAAAATGATTTTTGGTGCCGCGGGAGGGAATTGAACCCCCGACCAATCGCTCTTCAGGCGAATGCTCTACCACTGAGCTACCGCGGCAATAACAATTTACTTTGAAATCCTAACAAGAGAACCATCTAATTTCAATCTCTCATAAATTTCTTTTGTGCCCTCGGAGGGAATCGAACCCCCATCAAGACCTTAGAAGAGTCCTGCTTTGTCCATTAAGCTACGAGGGCATTAAATTCTTAATTGATTCTAAGTCAACTTTAAGATAATTTAAAGAGACGGGGCGTAGTGTAATGGCAGCACGAGACGTTTGGGACGTTTTAGTCCGAGTTCGAATCTCGGCGCCCCGACCAGATTAATTTTTCTAAATTTATTGTTCGTTTTGTAAAATATATTTACTGCTCTATTATAAAAGTAGTTTGTTTAAAAACCACAAAAGGAGTTGATTATGCTCGGCGAAACACTTCATACCCTGAGAATTCCTAATGATGATCTTATTAACTGGTTTACGATGTTGCGGGAGTGGGAACTTTCGGACAATCAAATTGATGAAATTTTTGTGCGGCTGAATGACGAATGGGCGAAACGCCGACTCCGTAAACATATTGAACGCGGTCTTGAAATTTATAAAAAACATGCGCGACAAAAATATCAAATTGAACCAAACGAAATTGAAATTGAAGGAATGGCCTACCGCCTACTCCAAATTTACAGATCTTTTCCGCTTAAAATTCTTGATCGCGCCGAGCTTTAATCAATCAAAATTAAGGCGTCTGGAAAAACACTAAAAACCCCTCGTTGTTATGAGGGGTTTTAATTTTTTAGAGCGAATTGTCGAAGTCGGCCATTTTACTTAAGAAGTCCTGGTTAAGTTTATTAATTGCGTTCGCTCGGTCATTTACTTCCGCAAGGGCGTCTTTAACAGCCATTTGATTTGCCGATGAACCAGCATTAATAAAAACAGAAAGTTTATCCAAAAAACTATTAAGATTTTGAGTGTAAATAATAAACTGGCTTACTAAACTTAATTCTGTTGCTAATGCTTCGTAAGCTGTTTGTTGGCTATAAGTATCTTTAATCTGACTTAGTGATTCGCCTAATTTTTGAAGATTTTGTGAAAGCTCAAAAGCTTGATTGTAGGCCTCGCTATTAGTTTCACGAGCGTCTCGAATTAACAATAGGGCTTCGTTTGGATTACTCGCGACACTCGGCACGTTCAAACTCGAAATTTTATTCGCGGTGCGCGTAGTGAGCTCAACAATTTTTTGGCTGACCAAAGCCGCCTGTTCTCTTGAGTTAATAAAATTGGCCGGCAACTGAATGCCCGGGTGATAAACTATTTTAAATAGATAAACTAAAAGCCCCAAAGCAATAATGGAAATAATTATTCTAATTGTTATTTTATTTTTCTTGCTTAATGACATATAAAGCTATGTTTATAAATAATAATCTGTTTTCCTTCGGCGCTCAATCCAGTTAACCATTGGTTAAAGAATTAATCAATCGATTATAACGAAATTTGATGTAACTTGCGTGTTTCAACCCTGATATGCCAATATAAAACAACCGATACGGGATATAGCATAGTTGTCCTTTTAGCCAGCGCGGGATTAGTTTAATGGTAGAATGGGAGTTTTCCAAACTCTTGGCACCGGTTCGATTCCGGTATCCCGCACATAAGGAAATTATGCGTTACATCGCGTTACGAAACAAAAATATGATACTATCGTTTTACATATGAAGGACGAAGAAGAAAAGATCGTTAAAAAAGCTAAGAAGGGCGATGATAAGGCTTTCGGCGAATTGTACGACACTTATATGCCGCGGATTTACCGCTTTATCTTTTTAAAGGTAAAACGGAAACAAGACGCCGAAGATTTAAGCCATCAGGTTTTCTTAAGTGCTTGGCAGAATATTCAATCTTATGAATTTCGCGGTTTTCCTTTTTCGAGCTGGCTTTATAGAATCGCCGGCAATGCTGTGATAGATTATTATCGGACATGGAAAAATAACGCGAGTTTGGATAATATGCCGGAAGATTATTTTTCCGAAAACCCGGAATTAGCAAAGAATGTCGACGCAGTAATGGACATTCAGTTTGTAAAAACCTTCCTTCATAAATTAGAATCGGATCAACAAAACGTTCTAATTATGAAATTTGTTGATGACCTATCGAATAAAGAAATTGCCGAAGCTTTAGGTAAAAAAGAAGGGGCGGTTCGGGTTATCCAACATCGCGCCTTAAAACAATTAAAAAAGTACATCGATGAATCAAGACCATATTCAAAAACTGAAGAAGCTTAAGCTGATTGAACCAGACCCGGTTTTTCTAAAAAAATCGCGGGTTTTAATTTTATCCGCAAAGTCAGTAAACACGAGCGCTTTCCGCTGGCCTGTTTTGGTTTGGACTATGAGTTCGGTTTTCGCGGTTCTAATTATCGGTTTTATAGTTTCAATTTCTATATTACCCGCCAAGCCAGTTCTCTCTGCCGCTCTCGATACTCAAAGCTTAAACAATGAATTTACTAACCTTAATATCAGCATTCAGCTTCAAGAAATAAATTATGACCAATCAGTTGGTCAAACGATTAATTCGGCGATTGGTGAAATAAAAAATAATGCCGTAAAACACTTAAACGATGCAGTTTTGAAAAATGAAAGCGCTGGTTTAAACTTAGAAGAATCGAGCAGTCAAATTAATCAACTTTTAGATAATCTAGTTTCAAATTAATGAATTATAAAAAAATGGTGAAAACTTTTTTTGTTTTAATCGCGGTTCTTATTTTCTTCGGAAGCCGTAGCGTTTTCGCTCAATCAGCGGTCCAGAAAGCCGTTGAAAATGTGAAAGAGAGTTTAGATAACTTAGTCTCTGTAAAAGATGGGGGTAAATCCGACGAACTCCCGCTAAAAATTGAAACTCTCCGCAACGTGATTGATCTCTCTCTAGCAGAAGCGAAAGATTTAAAAGCGAAATTACTTGCTATAAACGACAGCGAGAAAAATCTAGATTGGCAAAAAAAGGTTATAAACAGCTTAAATGGCGCTCTTGATTACTATGTAATTGAAAAACAAAGTCTTGATGATAACGAAGATAAAATTACATCCCAAGATATTAAAAGCTTAGCGAGCACCTTTAAAACGGAGCGGGAAAAAAATTATCTACCTCAAATTAATGAAGTGCGAGATTTTCTGCTTATAAAACAAGAGCAAAATTCAATCCAAACCGCCGAAAAAAGAGCGCAAAGAATAAGTAATGATCTTCGACGCCTTACGAGCGCGAAAATATCGGGCGTTAGTGGACTCTATAAACTTCTCGATAAGGCTAATCTTTCAATTAAGTCGGCTCGGGAAATTAACAATAAAGCGAGTGAAAGTTTTTATAACCTTTATGTTTCGCCTATTATTCAAGCTAATTCTTCTTCAACTACTACCTCAACAGTAGTAATTACGTCCGTAGAAAATCTCGGCGAAAACATAAATACTACTTCCTCACCATCATCAACAGCGCTAGCCGCCCTTCCCCCTTCCCCACCGTCAATAAAAGATTTGGTTAAAGATTCCTTGGTGAAAATCAAGGATGCTTATCAAACCTTTATTGAAATGAGCAGTTTGGTGAGGAAACTGCTTCAATAAGTTATTTTTTGTCCGCTTTGAGCGGATAGAAAGAAAACTAAAAAACCCCGAATGTGGGGTTTTTAGTTTATCTCTAAAGGGTAACTTTTTATTTAACCGCTTCTTTTAAAACCTTGCCCGCTCGGAATTTTGGTTTAGTGGAAGCAGCAATTTGAATTTTCTCGCCGGTTTTCGGATTAACACCCATCCGTGCCGCTCTTTTTACGATGCGAAAAGTGCCGAAACCGCTAATCGCCACCTCTTCGCCTCGACCCAATGTTTTCACAATCGTGTCGAAAAATGCTTCTACTATATCTTGAGCTTGTTTCTTTGTTTTAATATCAGCCGCTTTCATTACTGCTTCAACAAGTCCGTCTTTTTTCATTGAAAAATAAATTTATTCGCAATCACTCGACCTTTGAACCTAACTTTGTTGGAAATAGTATAGCATATTTAGCTAGGTTTAAAGAGGGTTTTTATTTTTACTACCGGGCGTACTCAATCGCTTTTACTTCTCGAATAACTACTACTTTGATCTCGCCGGGGTACTGGACATTTGCTTGAATCTTGCCGGATATTTCTTTTGCCAACCTTAATGCGCCAAAATCGTCAATTTTTTCCGGCACCACAAAAACTCGCACCTCACGACCAGCGGAGATTGCATAAGATTGTTTTACTCCTTCAAAAGAGTTTACCACTTTTTCGACGTCTTCCATTCTTTTCAAATATTTCTCAAGCGTGTCGCGGCGAGCGCCCGGCCGCGCGGCGGAAATTACGTCAGCCGCGGCAACAACATAAGATTCCGGCGTAGAAAATGGATAATCATCATGATGCGATTCCATTGCTTTAATAATTGCTTCATCAATGCCATATTTTTTAAGAAGTTTTCTACCTAACTCAATATGAGTACCTTCTACTTCGTGGTCGATAGCTTTACCAATATCGTGAAGAAGAGCTCCTCTTTTAGCAACAGCGACGTTTAGGTGAAGTTCGGCGGCAATCATGCCGGCAATATGGGCCATTTCAAGCGAATGAATCAAAACGTTTTGACCGTAGCTTGTCCGATAATTTAACCGGCCAATCAGGTAAAAGATTTCTTTGGGCAAATCGAGAATGCCGATTTCATAAGCCGCTTCTTCGCCAATTTTGTGAATTCGATCTTCAAGTTCTGTTCTTGCTTCTTCAACTTTTTCTTCTATTTTTGCCGGTTGAATCCGACCGTCTTTCAAGAGTTTTTCCAGAGCCATTTTCGCAAGCTCCCGCCGAAGAGGGTCGAAAGAAGAAAGCAATAAGCTTTCTGGCGTTTCATCAATAATTACCTCAACTCCGGTTAGCCGTTCAAAAGTGCGAATATTCCTGCCTTCACGGCCAATAATTTTTCCTTTAATTTCTTCATTAGGCAAGCTAACCACGCTTGTGGTTACGTCCGCAATTCTGTCTCTCGAATAACGCTGAAGAGAGGAGGTGATAATTTCGATGCTCCGCGCTTCAATTTTATCGTGACGTTCTTTTTCTAACTTTGCGAGCGTCACGCTAAGCTCTTCACGATTAGAATCTTCTGCCTCCTTTATAATTTTTGATTTTGCTTCTTCGCGGCTGAAACCGGCAATTTTTTCAAGTTCCTGATTGGCTTTTTCCCGCGTTTGCGCCGTCTCCGCTTTAAAGCTTTCTAATGCTTCTGATTCTTTCCGCAACCGGTCTTTTTCGGTTTCAAGATTTGATCGATCTTTTTCAAAAGCGTCTTCTTTTTTTAGTAAACGATCCTCAAGTCGGCGCAAATCATCTTTTCTTTGCTTTTCCTCTTTCTGCGATTCAGACAAAATTGCGACGGCTTTACTTTCCGCTTCAGTTACAACTTCTTTTGCTTTCGTTCTTGCCAACTCAAGCTCAAGTCGAACCTTTTGTTCTAATGAATTCGCTAGTTTTTTAGATAACCATATCCTCAAAACGTAACCCGCTCCGATGCCTAAAACTGAACCCGCTAAAATTAAAAGATTGGAATCCATAATTTTTTAAATTTGTTTTTGTTTGTTTTTTTGCCCCGTAAAGAAAATTAAAACCGCCGCTATAAATTAATTCGGCTAACTGGTTAATATTTCGGTAACTTCGATAAATTTTAGCGTCGGCCATCTTTTGACTTTCTATACTTAGGGTTAACGACGTTTTCTAAACTTACCTCGAAATTATAACGTCCTTTGAAAATTGTGTCAAAAAAACTAGAATAAAGATGATGAGAGAAACTATTATACTCGCGGTTTTAGACGGCTGGGGCGTTGGTCAAAATAATGAATCAAACCCGATCTACGCCGCCGAACCGAAAATAATGAATTATATCCGCGCTTTTTTCCCAAGCGCCGCGCTTCAGGCCTCTGGAATCGCCGTTGGTCTTCCCTGGGAAGAAGAAGGAAACAGCGAAGTCGGCCATCTCACGCTTGGCGCCGGAAAAATTCTTTTCCAGCACTTTGAAAGAATTTCCTCCGCAATCACTGACGGTTCTTTTTTTAACGCGTCGGCGCTTAAAAACGCTTTCAGCGAAGCCCGCAAAAAAAATTCCGCAGTCCATTTAATCGGCCTTCTTTCCGAAGGAACGGTTCACGCCGCTTTTGATCATTTAAAATCGTTGATTGAAATGGCCAAAAAAGAAAATTGTGAAAAACTTTATCTTAATCTTTTCTCTGACGGCCGCGACAGCGCGCCACATTCAGCGCTAAATTTATTAGAACGGCTCAAAGTGGAAACGGAAAAAAACGGATTGGGTGTTATTACAAGTTTTACCGGCCGCTATTACGGCATGGATCGCGACGGCAATTGGGACAGAACCAAAAAAGCTTACGAAATGCTTTTTGGCGAAGGCGAAAAAACGCTTAATTTGGAAGATTTTATAAATAAGGCTTATAAACGCGACTTAACTGACGAATTTATCTCACCTGTAATCGTGGGTGAACCAAAACCAATCACTGATAACGATTCGCTTATATTTTTCAATTTCCGAGAAGATCGAATGCGGCAAATTACTGAACCGTTTATTAATCCGAACTTTAATAAATTCCCAGCAAAAAAACTTAATAATCTTTATTTGGTTACAATGACGCCCTACAACGATAAATTTCCAACAAATATTGCTTTCATAAATGAAAAAGCGGAAAAATCTTTGGGCCGGATTTTAGCCGAAAATAATAAAGTTCAGCTGCGTATTGCCGAAACCGAAAAATACGCCCACGTCACCTATTTTTTCAACGGACTTGAAGAAGAACCCTTACCTAATGAATTTCGGATTCTCGTCCCCTCGCAAAAAGTTCTTCACCACGAAAGCCAACCGGAAATGATGGCCTCGCAAATTACTGACCGGGCACTCGCCACCTTAAACGAGGGAAGTTTTGATTTTATTTTAATAAATTACGCTAATCCCGACATCGTTGCTCACAGCGGTAATTTTGACGCGACAGTTAAGGCGATAAAAGTGGTTGATAACGAAATTGACCGGCTTTTAAAAGCAGTTTTAGCTGGTAATCACACGCTCCTTATTACTTCTGATCACGGCAACGCCGAAGTGCTTATTGACCCTAAAACTGGCGATCCGGAAACCAAGCACAATATTAGCCCCGTGCCAATTTATTTAGTGAATAAAAAATTTCAAAAGAAAGAGGCGCAAAATATTTTAAACCAATTGCCGGTTATTGGCCTTTTATCTGATGTTGCCCCAACTATTCTTGCTTTAATGAATATTGAAAAACCCGCCGAAATGACCGGCCAAAATCTTCTTCCGCAGCTTTTGTGAAAATAAAAAACAGCCGTCACTAGGACGACTGTCGATTGTTTGATTTTATCAAATAATTTATCAGGCTTCTTGTAAAACTTCTTCGATCATCGTGGTCTCAGAACCGAATCTACTCTTAAGGTGCTGTAGAACCACATCTTTATTGACTCCATTTTGTATGAAAATGCCGGAAATTTTTTGATCCCTTTTCGCGTATTCGTTCATGAAATCGTAGTAACCAATTCCATAAGAATCGTCCCGGATAAAATCATCGGTCTTGTTTACCCACTCACTGAAAACCACATTCTCGGCTGCTTTCCTGAAAACCACGCCGTCTACACCTTCTTTCCTGTCATTTATAACCTTGAAGTAAACATCACCGTAATGATTCATAAAAAAATCCTTTCTTAGAAAAACCTGAAATATTTAGTTATTTAATTACAACTAATGCTAATTGTACACTAACTATAAATATTTGTCAATATACAAAAACTCTCGTAAAATATGGCTTAAAAAGCTTTAAAACAAATCACTTCCGAGTGAGTATTGCCAAAGAACGCTTAAAAATTCCAGAGTGAGGACGAATAAGCAGGAATTCGTCGTTGTTTGAATCCCCCGACTTTACGTCGGGGTTGAGTTCGATGAATTCCGTCGCGTTTGAGGACGAACGAAGTGAATTTTAGCGTTTGGAGGCTTACGAACGAAGAAGCGATTTGTTTACTCTGTTGTATAATTAAATAAATGAGGTTTATTGGCGGGCTTATCTTTCATGTCTTCTCAAACGCTTTGGCGATTCTCGCCGCTGCTTATTTCGTGATGGGCTTCGTCTTCAAGGGAAATTTATCAGAACTTTTAATTTTGGCCGCGGTTCTTACTTTAATTAACACTTTCCTCCGGCCAATTCTAAAACTTTTCCTCGGTCCCTTTATTGTTTTAACTTTTGGTTTATTCACGCTCGTGATTAATACCGGAATACTCTATTTTCTTGACATCTATAGTCCAAACCTTACAATTCAAGGGATACAGCCACTATTCTTAAGTACTGTGATTATCGCTGCGGTCAATTTTCTTGTCGGCTTCGGCGCTAAATTCTTCTATAAAAAATAAATGTTAAATATCGCTCAAATTGTTGTTTCGCTAATTCTTATCGGTTTAGTTCTTATTCAGGAAAAATCGGCCGGCACTTCCGGAATTTTTGGTGGTGGCGGAGGCGGCGCGTCATATCAGACAAGGCGGGGGTTAGAAAAATTTATTTTTTGGGGAACAATTATTGCCGCGATAATTTTTGCCGGTTTGGCGCTTCTGAACCTTACTTCTGGTTCTTATTAGAAATCTCCGATAAAATACTGCTTGCGAATTCGGCTTTGAGTTAAGATGCAAATTATTAAAAAACTTTTCTTGGCTTTAACCCGGAAAGAACGCCGCGATTTTTTAATCGTTCTTGTTATTTTTTTACTCTCCTCAATTAGCGTTTTAGCAATGACAATTGAAGCAAAAAGCGAAATCGCGCCGATTGCGGGCGGTTCTTTCCATGAAGGAATAATCGGCCAACCGACATTTATCAATCCGATAATTTCAGGAAATCAGACCGATCACGATCTAAGCGCGCTTATTTTTGATCGGCTTTCCAATTTAGCGACAAGTTATGAACCAGACAAAGACAATCGAGTTTTTACCGTAAAACTTAAAGAAGATTTGGTTTGGGACGATAACGAACCCTTAACAAGTGATGATGTTATCTACACCATAAACGCCATCCAAAATCCCGAAAATCACTCCCCGCTTTTCAAAAATTGGCAGGGCGTAGAGGCAGAAAGAGTAAGCGAACTTCAGGTTAAATTTACCTTACCAACGTCTTATGTTTTTTTCAAAAATAATTTAGAGCGGCTACCGATAATCCCGAAACATATTTTTGATAAAATTCCTTTAGATAATATTGGCCTTTCCACCTTTAGTTTGCGGCCAGTCGGCGACGGCCCTTATAAATTCGAGAGTTTTAAAACACGGCGCGACGGCTTTATCACTGAATATCGGTTTGTCCGGAACGATCTCTACCACGGAAGTAAACCATACATCCAAGATTTTTATTTCAATTTTTACAGCTCTGAAAAGGAACTTTTTGCGGCTTTCCGCCAAAGAGAAATCGGCGGCTTTGGCGAACTCTTGCCTCTTCGTGATAAAATCGGGAAAACCTCGAACGCGGTCGTGGAAAAAATGCCCATGGCCCGTTACTACGGTGTTTTTATGAATCCGATCGCAAATTCTATCCTCAAAGACATTAATTTGCGAAAAGCTCTCATTGCCGCGACCCCACGTGAAAAAATTATTACGGAGGTAATGAGCGGTGAAGTAACGACAGTTACAAGTCCACTCGTTAAAAATTTGGTTAATGTCGGTTCAAGTAGTGTGGAAAATGATAATTATAATCCGGCAACGGCTAAAGATTTAATAAAAAAAGTTGTTTTGCCTAAAGGAACAACCGAAATCAATCTTACGCTTATTGTTCCTCAAATAGATTTCTTAGAAAAAACCGCCGAAATCTTGAAACAGGAATGGCTTGCGATTGGCATAAACAGAGTAAATATTATTGCTCTTAATCCTGACGACCTTGTCGATCGCGTAATTAAAACCCGTGAATATGATTTAGTTCTTTTCGGAAACGTTTTAGAAAACCCGATTGATCTTTTCCCTTTTTGGCATTCTTCCCAACGTTTTTATCCAGGCCTAAATCTTTCAATGTATCAAAATTTTGACGTGGATAAAACAATCGAGACAATCAGAAAAACAACCGACGAAAACACAAGAAACGGACTTATTATTAAAGCGCAAAATTTAATCACAAATGACGCGCCGGCGATTTTCCTTTTTTCTCTGCCCTATTATTATGTTCATAACGAACGGTTGGAAGGTGTTGATTCGCCTTTAATCGCCATGTCAGCCGACCGCTTTAAAAACATTACTGACTGGAATGTTTTAAGAGCGCGAGTTTTCAAAAAGTAATATGGTAAATTATTTAACCAACATCCGCCTTTTTAATAAACAGCTCGATACGACAAACACGCGCCTATATAACGCTAAGAAGGTTAGTTACAAACCTGACGGCATTATTGTAACCGGCATGGGCGGTTCGGGCTTACCTGGCAATCTACTCACGCTCTTGAAAAAAGAAATCGGCTTAAAACTGCCAATAATTGTTTGGAAAAACTTCGGCCTGCCCGAAACTAATTTTAAGCGTCCATTTTTTGTTTTTATCTCTTTTTCCGGCAACACTGAAGAAACATTATCAGGCCTGAACGAATTGCTACGGAAAACTAAAAAGCCGTTAATCGGCGTTGTCACAACCGGCGGAAAACTCAAAAAAATTGCCGAACGCTTCCGCTTGCCCTTAGCGCTCTTTTCGCCTCAGAACTTGACGCCACGCGAAGCAATCGGCTATAATTATTACAGTTTAATCAAACTCCTTAAGGTTTACTTGCCAGCGCTCAAAGTTACAGTGCTCGCCTCCCAAATTAAGCCTAATCGTTTTGAAAAAATCGGCCTATCCCTTGCCAAGCAAATTAAAAATAAAACTGTTTTTGTTTACACGGATTATTCTAATCTTTACCTCGGTTATTTTTGGAAAAACATTCTGATTGAAACCGCTAAGCATTTTACCGTTTTTAGTTTTCTACCTGAAGGAGCGCACAATGAAATTGTTGCTTTTGAAAACAAAAAATCAATTTTCCCGATTTTCTTATTAGATTCTTCTTCAAAAAAACCCGTTCTTAAAAAGACCGAGAATTATCAAAAAGTTTTGAGAATGAATAAAATTCCTTTTGCTTCTCTTAAGCTTGCGGGTAAAAACCGCGAAGAAAAAATTTGGAATTCTATCATTTTATCGCATTTCACCGCTTTTTATCTTTCTAAACTAAACAAAGTTGATCCGCGCGAAACAAAATTCATTGACCAGCTTAAAAAATTAACAAAGTAGAGGTAAGTCGGTGGCGATCCGCCAGCCGGCGGAGGCAGCAGGCCTGTCTACCGGCAGGTAGGCGCGCGAAGGGCAGGTGGTGGAACTGGCAGACACGTACGGTTCAGGGCCGTATACCGAAAGGTTTGAGGGTTCGAATCCCTCCCTGCCCACCAGTAGTGAGGTTTACTCACTCATTCATTTTGTCGAAATGGATAAAAAATATTAATTTATTATATGGTTCCTAGACCTACAACTAGAAAAAGAATACCTGTTCCGAAAAAATCGGACGAAACACCAGTGCGGTGGGTGGCTTTAGGCGGCCTCGAAGAAATTGGTCGAAACATGATGCTTTTCGAATATAAAGAAGAAATCTTTATTATTGATGTTGGTTTGCAATTTCCGGAAGAAGAAACGCCGGGCATTGATTACATTATCCCGAATATAACTTATCTTGAAAAAAAGATAAAAAATATTCGCGGAATTATTATCACGCACGGCCACTACGACCACATTGGTGCTCTGCCTTACCTTTTAGGCAAGCTCGGTAATCCGCCGATTTACGCTACGCAAATCACGCGGGAAATTATCTTGAAACGTCAGGAAGATTTTCCGAACATGCCAAAACCGAACTTCATTATGATTAAGGGCGGCGAAACTCATAAAATCGGCGAACATTTTGCCGTCACCTTTTTTGACGTTGTTCACAACATCCCTGAAGGTGTCGGTATGATTATCCATACGCCGATCGGCCGCGTTGTTCACCCGGGCGAATTCAAATTTGATTATGATCACGACGGAAAGCCGAAGGGAATGGACGTTTGGGAAAAAGTCGGCAAAGAAGGAATTCACACTCTCATGCTCGACTCAACTGGCGCGGAAAAACCAGGTTGGTCGCTCTCCGAAAGAGTAGTGGAAAAAGAATTGGAAAAACTATTCAAAGCGGCGCCCGGCCGGATTATTGTCGCCACCTTTGCTTCTCTGCTTGATCGCTTAGCTGAAATTATTAAAATCGCGGAAAGATTAGGCCGAAAAGTGGCGATTGGCGGTTTCTCAATGAAAACTAATCTTCAAATTGCCCAAAATCTTGGGTACATGAAATTCGAAAAAGGCACAATTATTCCGCTCGATGAAATCTCGAAACATAAAGACGATAAAATTTTAATTCTTGTTACCGGCGCTCAAGGCGAACCAAACGCGAGCTTAATGCGAATGGCAAACGGCGAACACAAACAAATCAGAGTGAAAACAACCGACACGATAATTCTTTCTTCCTCAATTGTGCCTGGCAACGAACGGAGTGTTCAAAATTTGAAAGACAACCTCGCCCGCCAAGGTCCGACGATTTATCACTACACAATGCTTGATATTCATTCTTCCGGTCACGCGCCGATAGAAGAATTGAAAGCAGTGATGAAACTTGTAAAGCCTCGCTTCTTTTTGCCAATTCACGGTTATTACTTTATGCGGCTGCGAAACACGAAGCACGCTCAAGAAGCGCTTGGCTTAAAACCGGAAGCGACTGTTCTTTCTGATAATGGTTATGTTGTTGAGATAAGGAAAGACAGTGTGATTGTAAGTGACGAGCAAGTGCCTTCTTATTACGTGATGGTTGATGGTTTAGGCGTCGGCGATGTTGGTGAAGTTGTCCTTCGCGACCGCCGCACTTTAGCGCAAGAAGGAATGGTAGTGGTGATAATTTCTTTAAGCCGCGAGAACGGCAAGGTTCTGAAAAATCCGGACATTATTTCCCGCGGTTTTATTTACCTTAAAGAAAATCAGGGACTACTCGAAGAAATTCGCCGGCGCATCCGCGGCGTTATTGGCCGCATTCCCCACCGCCAGCCGCTTGACGCTGATTACGTAAAAACCCTAATCCGCGACCAAATCGGACAGTTTCTCTACACGAAAACGAAACGCCGACCCATGATCTTGCCAGTTATTATTGAGATATAAAACCTGTGATTATGCTAAAAACCCTCATTAAATGAGGGTTTTTATGCTATTGACAAAGCATAGAATAGTATGCTATACTTTAGCTAGTTCATTAAATTATTCATTCACATTTTCCTGAAAGGAATGTTATGGAAAAATCACTTATTCTCCTCATCCAACTCATCGGAGTTATGATTGTTGGCCTACCTCTTATAGCATTTGTAAAAGGTCTTGCTTTCTACACAATGAAGGAAGACCGAGTTGCATTTGGATTTTTAGGATGTATCGGCAACGGCTTCTCCATCACTTATAGGTTTCATGAAAATAAGTGGGTAGTGCTTGGTGCTTATCTCAGTGCGATATTTTTTTCATGGTGCTTATTCGTACTCGATATAAGCTTTTAAAGGGATAAATATAAGATGAGAGTTTTATCAAGACCTCGAACAAAAATTCGAGGTCTTTATTTTGCTAAAAATTATAGGAATACTATACTAAAAACATGAAACCTCGACTTATCTCCGGCATTCAGCCGAGCGGAAAATTGCATATTGGTAATTATCTCGGCGCTTTGAAGAACTTCGTGGAATTGCAGAACTCCGGTAAATACGAATGTTTCTTTTTTATTGCCGATCTTCACGCTCTTACCGAAAATCCAGACCCGAAAAATTTGCTCAAAAATACCGCTGATCTCGTGAAAACATTTCTTGCTGTTGGCCTCAATCCTAAGAAATCAATAATTTTTATCCAGTCGCAAGTGCCAGCGCATTACGAACTCTATCAAATCCTCGCTCCGCTTATGCCTGTGAGCGAACTAATGCGAATGACGGCCTTCAAAGAAAAAGTGCTACAAACCCTTAAATTAAAGGAAGGACAACTTTTTTCTAAAAATGATTTTGAAAAAGCTGTGGAGGGAAGTAATTTTGGCCTCGCGGCTTATCCCGTTTTAATGACCGCTGATATAGTTCTCTACGACGCGAAATTTGTGCCGGTTGGCGATGATCAACTCCAACATCTTGAATTAGCAAGAGCTCTGGTGAGGAAATTTAATTCAAAATACGGCAAAACTTTTATTGAACCGCAACCGCTAATCACCGAAGCGTCCCGCATAATGAGTTTGGACGATCCGAAGAAAAAAATGTCAAAATCCCGCCCAGCCGGCTGCCTTTTCCTAGACGACTCGCCTACCATCATCCGAAAGAAAATTATGAGCGCGGTAACGGATTCCGGAAATGAAATAAAAGCGGAAATTGAAGGTAAAGAAGGTATCGGCAACCTAATTCTTCTCTACTCCGCCTTGAGCGGCGAGAAAAACATCGCTTTAATCGAAAAACGCTACAAAGGAAAAGGTTACGGCGAATTCAAACGCGATCTCGCGGAAATTGCCGTTGAAGCTCTCGCGCCGTTCCAAGTATCGAAAAAGAAAATAACAAGCGTACAAGCGAAAAAAGCGATTGAGGCTGGAGGGAAAAAAGCCAGTGCCGTGGCTTCCAAAAAAATCCTTGAAGTCAAAAAGAAAATCGGCTTAGTATTCTAAAAAATGCGTGAAAATTTTGAAATTAGAGCGCTTGAACATATTGATATAGATCGGGCTTTCGCAAAAGCCAAAAAAATTCTGGCTAAAGAAACAATAAGGCTCGACGGTTTTATCGGCGAGACGGGATATTTTGAAGACGAAGTGAAGGCTGATAAAGGATATGTTGCGGAAATGGAGAAAAAATTTGAGAAGATTAATTCTCCGGAACAAGAGGAATTGAATAAACTCGCTACAATCTTTGAAGCGGTTATCCACGAACATGCCGAATTAAGCAATTGGTTTGGACCGGACGCTTTCACGATTAAAACATCGCGATTTGATGATATAAAAAACGGCGTTGATACGGTTGTCGAATTTGAAGAAACCGAAACCACTCCGGAATATCTCGCGCTCGCAATTGACGTAACCTTCAGCGCAGAGACAACCGAAAAGTTTGAGCGAATAAAAAAAGAAATTAAAAATGGCGAATTGACGGAAGTAAAATATTTCCGGTCGGAACATACCGAACCGAAAAAATTGAAAAAAATTCCGCGAGTCGTAATCGGCGCGGAAGCAAAAACAGTTAAAGAACTTGGTGATCTTTGGCTTGAAGGCGAAAATAAAGCTTTGGGTAAACACTGGATTCAATTCCAAATTTTAGACGAAATTATCGCTCAATTAAAAGGTTTCGGCGATTATGCAAGATTAATCGGAAAGGAAGAGGAAGCAAGAATTTACGACCGAGAACTAAATTTAGCGAAAAAAATATACAAACAGAAATTTTCAGAAGTTAAGGACTCTCTCGATCGCGATTCTGTTTTTTACTCGCTCGATAGCCACGCTCGAAATTTCAGCTAAAACTTATTTCTTTTTCCTTAAAGCGAGCCAAAACGACCACTCGTCAAGTTTTGTATCAATCTCAATATCGAATTTATTGGACCGGCGGTATTCCAAAATCACCGCGTTTACTTCTTTCTTCAGAAAATCTTCATTTTTCTTGAAAACGTGGGAAAGCTCTTCGGGTAATTCGGCGCTTAAAATAATTTTGTCTTTCGGCTCTAATTTCGCCTCCTGCCGCAAATCCTGAATAACACGGGTGAGTTCCCGAAGCCAACCTTCTTCCCTAAGCTCATGAGTAATCGCGCTATCCAACCAAACATTTTCTTTAATTTTTGGATCAAATATAACTTTTTTTACATTAACCTCGTCTTTCAATATTTCCAAAAGTTGTTTTTCCTTCGCCAAATTTTTATTTTTAATCTTTAGAATACCTAACGGCTGGCGAACTTTAATGCCAAGCTCCGCTCTTTTCGCTAAAGCAACACTCGCTAATCGCCTTACCTCATTCATCAAATCGATAAGTTTTTTGTCAGAATTATTTTTTACCGCTTTCGGCCAGCTTTCCAAGTGAACAGAGGAATGTTTGTCGGTATGAAGCGATTTATAAACCGCTTCAGCGAAAAACGGCGTGAAAGGCGCGAGTAATTTACTAAGCGTAAGAAGCGCTAGATTAAGCGTTTGCGAGGCGGCGGCGTAATCTTTTGGATTCTCCCCTTTCTGAAAACGCCGGCGCGAACGGCGAATATACCAGCGCGATAAATCCTGCACAAAATTCTCGATGTTTTTTGTCGCTTCAACTACCTCGTAACTCTCTATTTTTTTTGTTACTTCCAAAACGGTTTGGTTAAGCCGCGCGTTAATCCACTTATCCAAAATGTTTGGTGATGGCTTTCCTTTCCGCAAAAGAGCCGGTGTACCGTAAGTATTGAAAAAAACTAAAGAATTATAAGTGAGTGAAATAAATTGACGGAGCACTTTCCCTAAATCGCCTTCATCAAATTTTTTTGGTTCGCCCGGCGGATTCACGGTGAAAAAATACCAGCGCAACGAATCAACGCCGTATTTTTGGATCGTAAGCCACGGATCAATAACATTACCTTTCGACTTCGACATTTTCTGGCCATTTTTATCCAAAACTAAACCTAATGAGATTACATTTTTGTAGGGCGCGCCACGGCCAATAAGAGTAGAAACCGCTAGTAATGTGTAAAACCAGCCGCGTGTTTGATCGATACCTTCGGTAATATAATCTGCCGGGAAATTCATCCGGCGGCCGCCAGATTTCTCAAAAGGGTAGTGATTTTGAGCAAAAGGCATCGCGCCCGAATCAAACCAAACATCCGCTACTTCCGGCACGCGTTTCATTTTCTCCCCGCATTTTTCACAAGCAAAAATCACCTCATCAACATAAGGCCGGTGCAAATCGACAAATCCATTATCATTTCTCGGCAAAAGAAGGAATTCCACTGGCCTAAATTCAGCCGGTTTAATAAAATCAGTTGAATAAGTTTCTTTTTTCGCGGCTGATTCTTTTTCCGACCAGCCCGACATCACTGTTTCTAAAAGCCAGGTGGTGGTTTCGTGAGAAACTATTAAAATGTTTTTGTTTTTGTGTTTTTTCTCCACGTCAGAGATAAAACTAAAAACTCTTTTTCCGACATCGGTTAAACTTTCGCCTTCGGGCGGTTTTTTAAAAAATTTGTCGAGCGTTGAATTGAAAAAATCGTGGTATTTTTCGCTCGGACCGCCGTCAAAAATGCCGGTATTAAGTTCCCGCAAACGTTCGTCAAAAATTACTTTTATGCCTTTTGTTTTGGCAACTATTTCAGCCGTCTCGCGAGTGCGAATAAAGTCCGATGAAAAAATAAGATCGATTCTGTTTTTATTAAGACGTTTCGCCACTTTTTCCGCCTGTGTTTGCCCTTTTAAAGTAAGCGGATATTTATTTAGTTCTTTGGGATTGTTATTGATTACGTTTTTAACAAGGCTTTCGGCTTCAGCATGCCGCATTAAAATATAATTATTGTTGGCTTTCCCTAATTTTTTACTAAGTTTTTCTCTGCCGTTTATAACTTCTTCTCTGTGGCATTTATTGCATTCCCAAATCGGGAGTGGCGTACCCCAATATCTTTCGCGTGAAAAAGCCCAATCCTTCACTTCCCGCAGCCATTCGCCGAACCGGCCGTCTTTGATTGATTCCGGCACCCAGTGGATTTTTTTATTCTCCGCTAAAAGTTTCGAACGAAGCTTGCTCATCGCGATAAACCAGGAATCGCGGGCGTAATATAAAAGCGGCGTGTCGCAGCGCCAGCAGAAAGGATAATCGTGAGTGTATTTTTCCGTTTTTAAAAGATTGCCGTTTTGCTCGAGCGTCTTTATTATTTTTTCTTCGGTTTCTTTGGCTTTTACGAAGTTGCCAGCTAAGCCGGCCACGTCTTTCGTGAATTTCCCCTGCTCGTTAACCGTGTGATGCTGGGGCAAGTCAAATTTCTTTCCTAGATTATAATCGTCTTCGCCGTACATTACCGCGGTGTGCACCACGCCCGTGCCGTCTTCGGTTGTCACAAAATCTGCCGGATAAACCTTGTAAGCGGACTGCCCTGAGCTGTGTCGAAGGGTTTTCACGTCAAAAAGCGGTTCGTATTCAAGGCCGATCAAATCTTCGCCTTTTAGGGGCTTACCATAAAAATTTAATGGATTTTCGTTACCAAAATTTTTTATTATCAGATCAAAAGCTAAAACAAAAACCTCTCCTTCAATAAGTAGCATGGAATATTTAATATCTTTTTTTACTACAAGTGCTACATTCCCAGGTAACGTCCACGGCGTTGTCGTCCAGGATAAAATATAAACTGGCTTATCGCCTAAAGTTAAACGCTTTGCGCTTTGTTTGTTTAATTTAAACTTCACATAAACCGAATTTTCTTCCACTTCCTTGTATCCGAGCGCGAGCTCGTGCGAAGAAAGCGCTGTGCCACAACGAGTGCACCACGGCACCACTTTATGGCCTTTGTAGAGCAGTTTTTTCTTCCAAATTTCCGCAATGAGCCACCACAAGGTTTCAATGTAGGAATTTTCGTAAGTAATGTAGGGATTTTTTAGATCGAGCCAAAAGCCGATCCGGTCAGTCAATTTTTCCCATTCGTCTTTGTAGAGCCAAACGAGCTCTTTGCACTTTTGGTTGAACTTGGCGATGCCGTAACGCTCAATGTCCTGTTTATTTTTGAAACCAAGCGATTTTTCGGTCTGGACTTCAATCGGCAAGCCGTGCGTGTCCCACCCCGCCCGCCGCTCGACGTAGAAACCCTGCATTGTTTTGAAACGCAAAATAATATCTTTAAAAACACGGGCTAAAACGTGGTGAATACCCGGCCGGGCGTTTGCCGACGGCGGCCCTTCATAAAAAACGAAAGGTTTGTTTTTTTTGCCCTTAGTAAGCGATTTTTGAAAAATCTGGTTCTCGTGCCAAAATTTCAGGACTTTTTCCTCAATTTCCGGCAGGGAAAATTTATCTAAATTACGGAGCATGGCTTAATTTTATTAAAAAAACTTGATTTTGTGAACTGAACAAAAAACAACCGTAATAAAAATCCCTCGCAACAAATGTTGCGAGGGAAAGATATAAAAGACCAAGAGACACAAGAAATAAGGGAATAAGAATCTAAGAATCAAAGAATAAAACGGTCGTTCAGACTCTGAAGAGTCTTCAGACTCGAAGAGAAGAACTAAGCGCGCAACGCCGCCGGGCGCGCGCCATCCCAAGCAACCCCGAGCCAGCGCCAACTCCAGCGCCACCCGCCGACGCCCCAGCGGAGGTAACGGACGCGCAGGCGGCCGACGGAGGCGCGATAGATCGTTCCCCAGAAGAAAACCAATTTGCCTTTCCATTCTTCCGGTATGAGGTGCGAATTTTTCAAAAGATAATCCAAGACATTCGCGTTCAGGACGGATTTGTTCTTGAGTTCTTCGCGAAGATCATTGCCATTGATTGTTTTGCCTTTGCGTTGAGGTTTTGAGAGATAGAGTTCAATCGCTTTCGGATCCCATTTGAACTGGCCGCCTTTTTGATGCTCTTCCACTTTCCATCCATCGGGGACGAAGGGATTAGCGTCGCAATCAATCACGTGTGGAATGGGTTTGATTTCAGCGATACCGCGGAGAACATTAAAAAAATCAAGAAGTGTTAAATGTTCGTTATTAAGAATTTTGTTGATATCCGCGATAGAAAAGCCAGCTTTCTTCATATCAACTTCAAGGGCAAGAATTGCGAGAAGATATGGGTCTCCCGCGATTACCGCGGCAGTTGTCGCGTGTTGCCAACTTGAAGCTTTACGAAATGCCGCAAGATGCTCGGCTGTCACGCCAAGACGATCAAGTAATTCTAATGTTGCGGTTATTTCAGAATAAGATGTTTTAATAAGATTCCCCTGACTCATAGGGTCATCTCCTTTCTTTTGTTGTGCTCCCTCTTTTTAAAGAGGTCGCGTTTTTTTGCCATTTGACTCCCGCGAAATTGCGGGTTTGCCTTGGCGGTGAAACAAATCGTCTCTTGGTCTTATTAACTTAGATGTTTAATTACTATCTGTAATAGTACTCTTATACAAGAGTTTTGTCAATAGCCGAAAAACCCTTATTTTATAAGGATTTTTCTACATCTTCTTCGGCGTGGAAATTCCTAAAACGCCAAATAGGTTTTTCAAAACAATAATAGTAGCGGTAACAAGCGCCAAACGAGCGGCGGCTTTTTCTTTTGCTTCGCCAATTACTCTTTCTTTCTGGTAAAAATTATGGAAGGCGCGCGCTAATTCACCGGCGTATTTAGTTAAACGGTGAAGACGATAATCACGGGCAGTGTCTTCAATTACTTCCGGAAATCGGCCAAGTTCTAAAATTAATTGTTTGTCTTCTTTCGTCGTAAGCGATTTAAAATCCGAAGCCGGTCCGGCAATTGCCGGATTATTTTTCGCTTTTTTTAAAATATTTTCGGCGCGAACAATGGCGTATTGGACATAATAAACCGGATTTTTAAGCGAATGTTTCTTAGCAAGCATGAAGTCAAAATCAAAATGAGTGTCGAGCGAAACGGTTATAAAAAAGAATCGGGCGACATCTAATCCAACCTGCTTGATTAATTCCTCAAGGGTTACGAAAACCCCTTCCCGTTTCGACATTTTAAATTCTTTGCCGTTTTTTGTAAGCCGTACAGTTTGAGCAATTAAAACTTCCACTCTCTCGCGATTCACGCCAAGCGCTGAGAGCGCGCCTTTAAGCCGCGGCCCGTAACCGTGGTGATCGGCGCCAAAAATATCGATTACTTTTTCATATTTTCGCGAACGCAAACGATCCAAGTGATATACCAAATCCGGCAAAACATAGGTTGGCGTGCCGTCACTCCGCACAAAAACCCTGTCTTCACTATCGCCGTAGGACTTTGCAATAAACCACAGGGCGCCGTCTTTTTTGTAAACCAAATTTTTTTCGTGAAGTTCAGTAAGTAGTTTTTCGATAAGTTTTTTCTGATAAATAGATTCTTCGGAAAAGAAAAGGTTGAAATGAATTTTTGCTTTCTTTTCCAAAAAATTCTCGTTTTCCTTTTGAATAAGTTTGGCGATGTAAGCGCCGGCTTCGGATTCTAATTTTATTTTCTTCAATGCCGATTTAACGCTTGGTTTCTTCAAAAGCGATAAAAGTTGGTCATGTTCGTATTCTTTCCCTTTACCTAAAGCCGTCGCCCCAAGCGACTTTATCTGACCGCTTGATTTGGCGTTATTTACGTAAAATTCCCGCGAAACTTTGTAACCGGCAAATTCAAGTACGTTTGAAAGAACGTCACCGTAGAGACCACCCCGCGCGTGGCCCAAGTGAACGGGTCCGGTGGGATTCGCGTCTAAATAATCAAGGGAGATTTTTTCTTTCCTCTTGCCGCCGCGGCCGTAATTTTTCTGACTTTTCAATATTTCCTTTAAAACTGTTTCGTAGGCTTTGTCGCTCAAAAAAAAGTTAATAAAGCCCGGTGAAGCCACTTCTATTTTTTTAAGTATTGCTGGTTTAGTGCTTAAAATTTTCTTTCGGATTTCTTCGGCAAGAACGAGCGGTGATTTGTTTTTTATTTTCGCGAGCGAAAAAGCCACGTTCGTGCTGTAATCGCCAAATTTAGAATTTTCAGGAACAGTAATTTCAATTACCGTTTCTTTCGGCACAACTTTTCTAATTAGTTCGATTATTTTTTGCTTCATTATTAATTTACAATTCCTTGCCGATACTGGCAGAAACCGCATTCGGTGGATGGCACGGGAAGTTCGCCGTGAAGACACGTAACCGCGTCTTGAAAAAGTTGCTTTACTTTATCAGGTTCTGTTATTACTTCTTCGACTATCACATTAAAGTTGAGAGGTTTTTCCATATCAAAACTTTTATGGTTCATAAACCAATAAATAAGGTAGGCAAGGTTTTTTGTTTTGAAACCATTCTCGCGCAAAATTAAAGTGTAAGCACTCATCTGCGTTACATGAGCGATGTGTGGCTGAAGAGGCGGGAAACCTTTTGTTTTATTATCCAGTGGCACAGTTTCGCCGTCCGGTAACTCCAGTGCGTCGTCCAAAATGCCGGTGAAATAAGCATCGGTTTCTTTGTCATGCCAAACAAAAGAGCGTGACCGGAATTTGGCAATTTGCGCCTGATCGGCAAGAAGTTTGCCCGGTAATTTACCTTTCAAAATCGGTGGCACGCCGCCATTTTTCCGCCAATGATCGAAATAAGCTTTCAAGGTGAGATCAATGCCCATTGGCAAAGTCGAACTAGGATGATCGGGCCGCTTCACGCCTTCGTTCAACTGAAGCCAAAAACAGCGCGGACATTCACGGTAGAGATTTAATGATGAAGGAGAAATTTTAATTACCTTTTCGTCAGTCATTATTTAAATTATACATAAAATTTAGCAATCCTTAAATGAATGTTTTTTTGGGTTAGCTACTGTAAAATCAATAGTATGAGCCGAGTATCAGTCAATAAGCGCGCTACTTTTGATTATGATGTTGCCGAAAAATTCACGGCCGGTTTGGTTTTGACCGGCCACGAAGTAAAATCGGTGAAAACTGGACACTGTGATATTGCCGGCAGTCGGGCGATTGTCAAAAACAACGAAATTTTTTTAGTTGGTATGAACATTCCCTCTTTTCAGCCGAAGAACGCGCCGAAAGGTTACGACCCTGTCCGCACCCGAAAACTTTTGATGAAAAAGTCAGAAATTAAATATCTAACCGGAAAATTGCAAAGCGGTTTGACTTTACTCCCTTTGAAAACTTATACTGAACGCGGTTTTGTGAAAGTTGAACTTGGGCTTGGTCGTCTCCGCAAAAAAGAAGACAAGCGCGAAGTTATCAAAAAACGCGAAACCGAACGCGACATTCGCCGGACAGTTCGTTAAAAAATGGGGATGATGGGCTTCGACAAAAGAAAACGGTTTTTGATTGCAAGCCGAGCTGTGAACGCTCGTAAAACTCTCACAAAATTTTAAACTGCCAATAAAACTGCAGTTCCTGCTTTAGCTTACACTTAAGTAGGCATCGGCCCTTAATGTCTCATAGAGGTCAACTGGTGTCATAATGAGATTCGCCCGGCCAAGCTGGTTCGTAAGCCGGGTTAAACTTAGAACTAATTCGTTCTCGCAAGAGCACTAAGCTTGTAGATAATCTAATTCCGCTCTTTTGGACGCGAGTTCAACTCTCGCCATCTCCACAAAAAAATCCGCCATTCGGCGGATTTTTAGTTGAAATCGTATGCTTAGCCGACTAAAATAGAGAAAATGGAAAACAAAATAGAAATTGCAGTTTTTGGCGGTGGATGTTTTTGGTGTACAGAAGCGGTTTTTCAAAGCTTGAAAGGCATTTTATCAATCATTCCCGGTTACAGCGGCGGCTCCGTTAAAAATCCAACTTATGAAAATGTTTGTGGCGGCAAAACTGGCCACGCTGAAGTTACTAAAATAGAATACAATCCTAATTTGATAAGTTATGAGGATTTACTAACGGTTTTTTTCGCTACCCACGACCCAACCACACTGAATCGCCAAGGTAATGACGTGGGCACGCAGTACCGCTCGATTATTTTCTACGCCTCATCAGACCAAAAACAATCCGCCGAAAAATTTGTTGAAAAACTGAATAATGATGAAGCTTCCGGTAAAATTGTTACCGAAATTCAACCCCTCGGCGAATTCTACAAGGCGGAAGATTACCACCAAAAATATTACGAACAACACAAAGACCAACCTTACTGCGCGCTTATTATTAGCCCGAAACTTGAGAAACTGAAAGAAAAATTTTCTAGCTTGCTAAAATCCGGGCATGAGAAATAATTAATGTGATGAAAAAAGACGAAGAGCTTCCGAAAGAGCTTTATCATATCGCTAGAGAAAAAGGCACGGAGGCGCCTTTCACGGGAAAATATTGGGATAGCCACGATAAGGGGAAGTTTAAATGCGCTGTTTGCGGCACCGAGCTTTTTTCGTCAGAAACAAAATTTGATTCCGGCACCGGCTGGCCAAGCTTTACCGAACCGGCTAATTTAAAAAATATAGAGGTGAGGGAAGATCAAAGTGCCGGCATGATTCGCGCCGAAGTTGTTTGCAAAAAATGCGGCGCTCATTTGGGCCACGTATTCGAAGACGGACCAAAAGAAAAAGGTGGTAAAAGATACTGCATTAATTCGGTTTGCCTTGATTTAGAAAAAGGAAAGTAATTCAAAATAATTTTTGACAACTTAAGGTTTATTCAATATCATTCAAAAAGCTCTGAAAAATTTTAATTAACTCTAAGAGAAAGGTGAAAAAATGAATAAGGTTAGGTTGCGTGTTTTCGATTTTTTTTCTACTACAGAAGAGCCATCGTCCGAATCCGATTTTGTGATTATTCTGAAAGAAATTGGCGCGAAACGATATATAGAAATAATAACGGATGATTTTCAAGGAGACGCTCTCATAGTAGCCGTAAAAAAAGTGGAAACGCGCCAGCCCTTAACTCATCACTTAATAAAAAAAATTATTAAGCACTATCACGAAAAAATAACTGAAGTGGTTATTACTGATTGCGTAGATGATGTTTATTACGCTTATCTAAAAATCGGCTTGTTCGAATTTGACTGCCGACCAAGCGACGCGATTGCACTTAGTTTTTACTTCAACGCGCCAATTTTTGCCCTCGAAACACTAATGAGAAAAGTTTCTTTTAACCGAGAGGGGCAGAATTTTTTACCAGAAAATAAAGATGTTCCACAAGCGGTTAAAAGCAAAATAACAAAGTTTGAGGAACTTCAAATGAAACTTAATGAAGCGGTTAGATTAGAAAATTATGAAAAAGCGGCAAAAATTCGTGATGAAATAAAAAACCTGCGAGTGATTGATTAGATCTTCAAAAACGAAAGTCCGACGCTCCGGTCGGACTCCGACCTTCGACTCGTAGTCGAAGCGTCGGAGTTATCCACAATTGAACGTTTTGACAAAAACTCCGGTAAGTTTAGAATTAACTCAGATGTTTGACATATTATGTTTTGAAAGGGTCGCCTGACCCAAATGTTGGGCGGATAACTGCCCACAATTTTTACAGAAGCCTCGCTACAAGCGAGGCTTTTTTTATTCAAAATACTTCCTTTTTTTATCGCTTATGTTAATATTCTTTCATTCAATACCGAATCAATAAAGAAATAACCGCGCCGGAACTCCGAGTTTTAAGCGAAAGCGGCGAAAATCTCGGCGTCTTAAAATTAGAGGTCGCCTTAAAAATAGCCACCGAAAAGGGCTTAGATTTGATTGAAATTGCTCCAACCGCTAAACCGCCCGTTGGCCGAGTGATAAGTTACGATAAATTCCGCTATCAGAAAGGGAAGGAAGAGAAAAAACAGCGGATGGCCCAAAAAAGCAAAGAATTAAAACATATTCAGATTAGCCCGCGAGTCGCCCAAAACGATTTGGAAATCAAAGCTAGACAAACGGAAAAATTTCTTGAAGCCGGCCATAAAGTGGAAATCAACATTCGAATCCGAGGACGGGAAAAGGGAAATAAGGATTGGAATCTTCAAAAGTTGAAAGATTTCTTAACCTTGATTAAAATTCCTTTTCAGGTAACAATGGAAGCTCGGTCAATTGGGCGCGGTTTTGCCACTCAAATCGCGAAAAAATAAACACTAAAATGTCACAAAAAAGTGTCACTAAAAGGATAAAAATCAGCAAAAACGGGAAAATTTTGCGCCGGGCGATGTCTTTAGGCCACTCCCGCGGCAATAAAACCAGCAATCAAATGTACCGCAAAAAGAATGGGCGGACTTTAGTGATGAATCCTGTAATCCTCAAAAAATATTTTTAATTTATGGCTAGAGTAAAACGTGGCGTTAACGCCCATAAAAAAAGAGAGAAGTTGTTACGCTACACGAAAGGTTTTCGTTGGGATAGAAAATCAAAAGAAAGAGCGGCGAAAGAAGCACTTCTTCACGCTCTCCGGAGAAAATTTAAAGGACGAAAAGAAAAGAAACGTGACTATCGCGCGCTTTGGAACACGCAAATTAACGCGGCAGTGAGACAAGAAGGTTTGACTTATAGTCGTTTCATGAACGCCTTGAAGAAAAAAAATGTTAAACTGGACCGAAAGATTTTGTCCGAGCTTGCGAAAACCGAAAAAGCGACTTTCAAAAAAATAATCGAGTTCATAAAGTAAAAATCCCCAGGCGGGGATTTTTACTTGCTAAATTTATAGAACTTGGGTATTATTAAACTTCGTTTCAGGAAGTATTAGTACCTTTAAATAACCTTACCGTCGTTAACGGACAAATTTTTGAAAGGGGGTGGTCTATTTGATTGCTGCTGTGTGGTGAGTAACTTCATCCTATTTATTTATCAAATCTGCTTTTAAAAGCCCTAAAGAGGAGCGAAAAAATGCGCTGGAAATTTAAGTAACGACAAAAAATGCCTCCCAGTAATCTCACTTGGGAGGCTTTTATTTTTAGAAAAAATGGCCAAATTTCTTTAGGTTTATTCTATTATTTTCTATAACCACGCCTTCTTTCTTTAAAATCCTTGCTTTTGCCTTTAAACCGTTAGCGTAACCGCCCAAAGATCCGTCTGAAGCAATAACCCGATGACAAGGCGCCTGCCTACCAGCAGGCAGGTTTTTGGCCATGCCCGGACTTTTATTCAAGGCGTTTCCAACCGCCCGGTAAGCCAGTGGCTTTCCGATTGCCTTAGCCACGGCTTTATAGGTAGAAATCTTACCTTTGGGAATTTTTCTGATTATTCGGTACACTTTTTCGTTGAACGAAATCATAAGCTTCTTTTAAAACCTTTTTAGTATTCCCATAACGTTTGCCAATAATCTTTATGGCGTCATTGTAAGAAAACCAGGCAAAACCGTTGTGTTCCCGCGGCGAAATTATAATACTCCCCTTCCTTGTTTCCGCGAGATACAAAATCATCTTGTCATGGATTTTCTCATCACCCCGCAGAAAACTAAAACGGAGGTGCGCCTTAAAATTAGGAATAATACGTAAGTCAGCGGGTCGCAAGCCGGTTTCTTCTTCTGTCTCTCTTAAAGCGGCGCGAAAACTGTTTTCGCCTGCCTCGAAATGGCCTTTTGGAAAATTCCAGTAATTTCCCCGGCGATAAAGAAATAAAAATTTAATTCCCTCTTCTGTGCGCCGATAAATAACAAATCCAGCCACGATTTGCCTTTTAATTTTTAAAATTTTTTGTTCCATAAATACTGAGATTGTTACTTTTTCAAAAAACTCATCATTTTTTTAACCTCCCAAGTATTAATAATATCATTTTTTTTTGCCCAGCCGCGACGGGCTTGCGCTAACCCATATTCCAAATAAGAAAGGTGGTTGATGGAATGCGCGTCTGAATCAATTGTAAGTTTCACGCGTGCTTCTACGCATTGCCGAATATGATTATCCTTTAAATCGAGCCGATCCGGAAAAGCGTCAATTTCTAAAACCGTGCCGGTTTCCTTTGCGGTTTTAATAATTTTGGTCAAATCTAATTCGTAGGCAGGTCTTTTGTTAATAATGCGGCCGGTCGGATGAAAAAGAATATCAACATTTTTGTTTCTGATTGCCCGTTCAATTCGTTTTGTTTGATCAGCTCGGCTCAAATTAAAGTAGGAATGAATTGATACGCCAACCACATCAAGTTTTTCTAAAATTTTATCAGGTAAATCTAGGGTTCCGTCTTTTAAAATATCGCACTCTGTCCCCTTTAAAATTTTTATTTTACCGGCCATTTTTTTGTTCATCGCGTCAATTTCTTTCCACTGACGCTTAATTTTTTTCTCATCGAGCCCGCCTATCATCGCAAGCCGTTTTGTATGATCAGTAATCGCAATATATTTTAAACCCAATTTCACCGCCGCTTCGGCCATTTCTTCAATTGAGTTCGCGCCATCCGTCCAATTAGTTTGGATTTGTAAGTCACCTTTTAGATCTCCATAATTAATAAGTTTGGGTAATTTTTTTTCCTTCGCAAGTTCAATTTCGCCAGTATTTTCGCGCATTTCAGGTTCAATATATTCTAGCCCTAAATTTTTATAAATTTCCTCTTCGGTCCGTCCGGCAATTTGCTTAAAACCTTTTCCGCCCGAGGCGCCGCGCCCGCCGGCGGGCAGGGATCCACCTTTGGTGGAAAAAATCCCGTACTCGTTTAATTTGTATCCTTTTTTAATCGCTATTTCGCGTAAAGCGATGTTATGATCTTTCGATCCAGTAAAATAATTCAACGCGGCGCCATATGATTTTTCTTGAACCACGCGCAAATCAACATCTAAACCATTTGCAAGTTTTACCGCTGATTTTGTCTCACCGTGAGCAAAAACCCTTGCTACTTCCGGCATTGAAATAAAATAATCCATCACCGACTTCGGTTTCTCCGAAATTACCAAAATGTCGCAATCGCCAATCGTCTCTTTCCGTCTACGTACCGAACCTGCTACCATAATTTTTTGAACTTCCTTAAGATTTTTCAGTCGATTCTCAATTTCTCGAATCTTCGGCATTATAGAACCTAAAACAAATCGGCCGCCGGATTTTTTCGTAAACTCAATTCCTTTCAAAATATTCTCTTCTGATTTTTCGCCAAACCCTTCAATTTTCCTTATTTTCCCCACCTTGGCCGCTTTTTCTAAATCTTTTAAATTTCTGATTCCTAGTTTTTTATAGAGCGTAAAAATTCCTTTCGGGCCCAAACCTTCAACACCGTTAAAAGAACTTAGATCCACTGGCAATTCCTTTTTTAATGCTTCGTGTTGTTTCGATCGGCCGGTTTTTAAAAGTTCTTCGATTTTTTCCGCAATTGAAAGACCAACGCCAGGAATTTCTTCAAGCGCTTTTAGACCACCACGCTTATAAAGTTCGCTTATTTCTTCCGAAATTCCTTCAATCACTTCGGCGACTTTTTCGTAAGCCCGTGGCTTGAAAGGAACGTTTTGCATCTCTAGGTATTCCGCAATTTCAGAAAACACCCGAGCAATTTCACTATTACTAATCATTATGCTTGATTAAAGGCGATCTTTGTTTCGTTCCGGCAAGATCTTCTCCTCTCCTCGGCGCGGCAACATTTCCTTGCGAATAGTCAAAAACAGAAGCGAGATTAGAATCGAAATTAGGCCGGCAAAGAGAAAAATTATCCGGAAACCGTAGTGATCGGCAAGATAACCGCCTAAAGCGGCGGCAAAAGCTGTTGCTGTTCCAACCGAAAAAACACTCTGCAAGCTCCACTCGAAACTGATCCGCCATTTATCAACGTGGCGAGTAAAAATACCGTACCAACTCGGCACCGCCCACGCCATAAGAAAACCATAAATTGCTTGCACCGCATAAAGTTGCGTTGGCGTTTCCACAAAAATATAAAGAATAGGAATAAATCCGCTGAAAAAATAACCGAGGAACATTGCCCAAAAATCATCACGCTCGCCGTCTGTCCGATCAAGAAATCTGGCAATCGGTAGCTGAAAAAATGATTTTACAATCCAAAAAACCGAAACAGCGAAACCGGCCACCTGCGCTGAACCATCTGCAATTTGCCGAGTGATAAAAATAGCTAGAAGCGGCATAAAAGAACCAAAAGCGGAGTTAGTAAAAAAATCGATAAGTATTAGCCGCTTCACTACTTTGTTAACATTTTTAAACATTATTCTGTAATATTAAACTGAAAATCATTATTCTCCAAAACAAAATTTATCTTATTACCTCGGCTAATTTCTCGACGGAGAATTTTATCGGCCAAAACTCCTTTGATTTTTTCAGAAATTACTTGCCGCAAAGGCCTGGCGCCGAAAACAGGGCTAAAACCCAATTCCGCTATTTTTTTGACCGCCGCCTCATCAACCGCAAGTTCAATACCATGAGTTTCCGCTAATACATCGGAAACATCTTTGATGAGAAATTTTGTAATAGTGTGAATTTCCGCCTCGTTAAGATTTCTAAAAACAATTACTTCCGAGAAACGGTTGATTAGTTCTGGTTTAAAATAGTCGGTCAGTTTTTTCTTTAACTCTTCCCCAACCTCATCGCTCGAACGGCCTTTTTCTATTTCTTCTTTAATAAATTCTGAGTGAGCGTTTGAAGTGGCGATAATAATTGCGTTCGTAAAATCAACCGTCCGGCCTAAACTATCAGTCAGTCGGCCATCGTCAAAAACTTGCAAGAATAGATTCAAAATATCAGGATGGGCTTTTTCGAATTCGTCTAAAAGAACTAAACTGTACGGATTAGCCATAACCGCATCAGTCAAAGCGCCACTTTTTTCACCGTCCGGCGTGCCAATAAAGCGAAAAATGCTTTGTTTGTCTTGGTATTCAGACATATCAAACCGATGCATATTTTCTTTTGAACCGAATTGTGTTTGCGCTAAAATTTTCGCGAGTTCTGTTTTCCCAACACCAGTCGGCCCCACAAAAAGAAATGTGGCAATTGGCCCACCAGAACGAGAAAGTCCGCTTCGATATTCTCGAAGAGCGCGACTAACCGCTTTAACCGCGAGTTCTTGATTAACTAATCTTTTATGAATAGTCGCCTCTAAATTCAATAATTTTTCTGCCTCCATGCCACCGGCTTTTTCTATCGGAATTTTGCTTTGCCGCTCGGCCACCTCAACAATTAAATTTTCTTGAACGGCTTTTAACCGATCTTGTTTTGCTCTTCCGACTGCTTGTTTCAATAAATCAACCGCGCTGCCAGGCAAGGGTTTCGTCCGAAAATAACGATGAGCAACTTCGATTGATTTCTTCAAGGCACGGAAAGTGATGAAAACCTTGAATTCCCGCTCAAAAATCAAACTGTTGTAAATAAGGAAACGAAGCGCCTCTGCTTCACTTACTTCGTCAACTGTCACCACTTCAAACTGCTCCAAAAAATCGGACCGGCTTTGAATAAACTGTTTAAATTCTCGCGGATAGCTTTCGCCAATAAGCGGAATAGCTTCACTCTTTATAACCGGCAATAAAATATCAATCGCGTTCATTTTTTTCGTATCGGCGGTGCGAAATAAATCGTGGGTATTAGGAATAAAAAGCACGATATTGCCGGCGGTTATAATTTCTTCAACGATTTTCTGCAACCGACCAGCTAACGCTTCGGGCGCGGCGTTTGCCACTAAATCGCCGACTTCAAGCGAGACAAGTCGTTTGTCGAAAAGAACGGGTGGCACTTCGTCTTTAACCATCCGGAAAGCCAAGTGAGCAATCATTGTTGATTTACCAACACCCGCTTCGCCCACAAGAAGCGCGTTCGGTTTCCCCGGTCGAGAAATAATATCAAGTAAGTGATTGAATTCTTTGTCGTGACCTACTAAAAGACCGATTTTTTCATTACGCGCTAAATCGGTTAAGTCGGTACTAAACTGGTCCAAAATCGGCGTCGGCCGCGCCGTCCACGCTCGGTTCATCACCCGGTGACGCAAAAAATTCGGCCTATGAGCAAAACCGCCTAAAACCGCGGGCAAGCGCCGCACACCAGCGAAAAGACGGCGCCACCGCCCGAAAATCACCGCCTCTTGGACATCAAGCACTTCAAGATTAAAAAGTTCAAAAATTCTCTGGATTAACGGGTCATTCACTGTTACGAGAGCGATAAATAAACTTCTCGGCTCAATATATCGTTCATTCACGTTTAAAGCGCTTTCATAGGCCTTAATGACTAGTGATTCGATCACCACCAAAAGTTCCTGCCGATCGTATTTTTTCGCCGTTTTTTGGAAAGAACTCTCGATTTTCTCCGACAAATCTTCCGAATTAACATCAAGCCGCCGCAGCGCTTCTTTAATATCTCTGCGGTCGATTAACTCTTTAAGAATGATTAAATAAAAATTTTCCTCAACCGCCATCGCTTTCCGGAAACTATGGTCAAGAATTCGGTAAGCGGCAGGCGTAACAACTGAAGCAAGATTAATTTTTTCATCCTTAAGTTCGGCGAGATTTTTTTCCCCTTCACCGAAGTGGATTAGCCGATCGGCTAAAAACAGCGCCATTAAAAACCCCAAAGCTTCAAGCGATTTTGCGCCGGAAAAAATTAGAAAAAAGGTGGCGCTTGTTCCCAAAACGTAAGCGGAATAAGTGACAAGCCGAGTTAAAAATTCGCCGCCGGTGGTTAGCTTGAGTCGAGGATCTTTGAAATGGGTTTGGGTCATTTTTTTAGCCACTGAATGTTTTAGCGATTAGGTAAATCGGGGCGGCAAGCCACAAAAGATAAAGACCAGCCGCGAAAATAAAAATAAAAGCGTAAATCACGCTTGTAATTAAGAGCCGGAGAAGTCGGAAAAAAAATCCTAAAACATAACCGATTATAGAATAATCTTTGTAAAGCGGCTGGAAAAGATTCTTTAAGGTAATCCGCCAAGCAAAATAATAATCAAGCTTCTCAAGCCGATTAAGAACGATGTTTGAATAAAACCGGCCACTTTTTATATACCAGTGGTAAAAAAAATCAAAAATCCGGTAAAAAAATTGCTGGACTAGGTAAACCAACGCGAAATTCATTATTCATATTATAGCCCATTGAGCACAAAAAAATAAAAAGCTTACATTGCTGTAAGCTTTTTCCCGAAAATAAATCGGTTGTTATTTTTCACCTATTACAAGTTCTCCATAATCAACGGGTCCGGTATCTTTATTCCAACCACGGAGACGGTAAATGTTGGGCTTGTCCGTAAAATCAGCCCACCTAACTTCGAAAACCGCCTTGTTATTAATAATCGTCTCGAGGTTGACATTTTTTGGAAAAGAAATTCCATTGCTTGTTTTGTCATAAGTAACCGTATACCTTCCAAAAACTCTCGTTTCTGATTTTAGAGTTTTTTGATCTATAAAATGCGACCACGTAATAATCATAATTGTAGAAATCATGAGTATTACAATACTTACTCCTGTTGTTCCTTTTGCTTGATGAGGATAACTCATTACAATCCCTTTCTAAATTGTTAAATAAAAGTTAATTAAACTTTAAAGCTATTACTATACTAGCATACCTTAATTAATATGTCAAGTTTAGAAAAGATGTTGGGATTTGGACGATTTTGGCTTTTCTTCAGGCAAATCCTCTACCATTTCCTCGCGTTTTTGGAGAACTATGGGTAATTTTTCAAAAGCCGCCGTAAGGGCTTTTAGCATCTCCGTTGAACGCAAGGCGGCGGCCGGGTGCAAGAGCGGAAAAATAAACTTGTCTCCGAGCCGGAAGAGTTTCCCCTGGTCACGGCTTATTTTTGCGGTGGGCAGAAAATAATTCATCGCGAAGCGGCCTAAGGGCGAAATAATTTTCGGGCTTATTATTTCGATTTGGCGCTGGAGATAAGGTTTGTAAGCGTCAATTTCCTCTGGTAACGGATCGCGATTTTGGGACGGACGGCGTTTCACAATATTTGTGATATAGACATCTTCCCGCTTCCAACCGACGCTCAAAATTAATTTATCCAAAAGCTTGCCGGAGCGACCGACAAACGGCCGTTGCAGTTTATCTTCATAAAAACCTGGCGCTTCTCCGATAAATAACACGACGCAATCGGCGTTACCTTCACCAAAAACCAAATTTGATTCCTGAAGCGGCAGGAATTTATCAGCGCGGATTTCCGCTTCTAATTTTTGCAGTTCTTCAATTTTGCTCACAAGAGCATTATAGAACGCGTGTCCGAAAATTGACAAAACCCTACTCGCAATAAAGCTGACTCGCCAAAAACATGGAAATTATGTTCATATTTACTCTCGTGATGTAGATTTATTTCCGGTGAAAAACCATAATTTTATTTTTTTCCAAAATAGTATTCGAATTCCAATAAGTTCCGAACCAACAAAAATTAACCAAGAACCCGGCGTAAATGGCGTAACCAAAGCCAGCAAGCCGATGATAATTAATAAAACGCCTATTATCTTTTTGATCATAATTTTTATATTTATACTACCAACCTCTTTCGATAAAAGAATTTTCTTATTTCTTCGACAAGAACAATGGAAGCCGCGATCGGAATAATAACAAGCCATTCCGAGAACTCAAGCGGCACGGTGCGCAAAAGTTTTTGCATCGAAGGGTTGTAAACTGCCAAAAGTTGAAGAAATACGATAGTAAGCGTTGAACCTACTAAGAATTTGTTGGAAAAAGGGTTTATTTGGAATATGGACTTTGATTCGTGCCGGCAATTCCAAGCGTTGAACCATTGAAAAACCGCAAGCGTTGTAAGTGATATTGTCCAAGCTTTAGCAATATCATTTTCAAAATATTTATTGAAAAGAAAAAGCGTGCCAATCATCATAGGAATAGCCATTATAAACATTCTTTGTGCCATAAGTTTGTCAACAAGATATTTTTTCGGCCGCTCAAAATTGCCACGCAATAATCCTTCTTCTTTTGGTTCCATAGCAAGCGCCATGTCAAGAAAACCGTCAGTGACAAAGTTTAGCCAAATAATTTGTGCTGGTAAAAGAGGGAGAGGAAATTTAAGAAGAAGCGCGCCAACGATAGTCAACGTTTCTCCCCAACTCGTGGAAAAAAGATAGAGAATCACCTTCTTGATTGTTTTGTAAATACTTCTACCTTCTTCCACCGCAGAGACAATACTCCCAAAATTGTCGTCAAGGAGTATAATATCAGAAGCTTCTTTTGCGACTTCCGTGCCAATTTTCCCCATTGCCACGCCAAGGTCGGCAGCAACAAGCGAGGAGGCGTCGTTTACGCCATCCCCAGTCATCGCTACAATTTCTCCACGCGCTCTATACGCTTTAATAATCCTTAATTTATGTTCTGGTGTCACTCGTGCAAACACAGATGTTTTGGCTAGTTTTTCGGAAAGCTCAGCGTCAGAAAAAGCATCAATATCTTGTCCAGTAAGAATAGTATCGCCATCTCGATAAATAATGGCTTCTTTGGCTATCGCTTGTGCCGTAACTTTATGATCTCCGGTGATCATTACCACTCGAATACCGGCGGCAGTTGCTTTTTGCATAGCAGCTGCCACTTCCGGTCGAAGCGCGTCTTTCATGCCAAAAAATCCCACAAAAGTAAGAGATTTAATTTCTTCAGGTTTTAAAATTTCCGGCGCGTTGTTGGTTTCAGCTAACGCGACAACCCGCAAGCCCTCTCGTGACATTGAGAGAAAAACAGATTCTAATTCCCGTTTCTCTTCATTTAATAAGTTGTGGCTTTTACCGCCACGCCATATTTTTTGCGAAAGACCAAAAATTATTTCTGGCGCGCCGATAACTGCCATAAATTTTTGAGCGCCGAGTTGGTGAACCGTCACGTGATATTTGAGTTTATAATCAAACGGAATTTCATTGATAAGCGGGGATTCTCGCTCTAAATCATCTTTGTGAAAACCAAGTTTCTCAGCGAGAACAAGCATTGCCGCTTCAGTCGGGTCGCCCGCTACTCGCCATACTTTTTCTTCTTCCGAGAACATCACGCGAGCATTGGCGCAAAAAGCGGCCATTTTCCCCACAAAAATAAGTTCAGGATGATTTACTGAATCCACCACACTCCCATTTAATCGAATTTCTCCTTTTGATTCGTAACCAACTCCTCCAACTTCAAAAAGTTTTCCGTCTACGTAAACTTTCTGGATTACCATCTCATTTTTAGTGATGGTACCTGTCTTATCTACAGCAATTACTCGAGCTTGCCCTAATGCTTCGACAGCTTGAAGTTTTTTTACTAAAGCGTTGCGCTTTGACATTCTCCACACACCAGTTGCAAGCACTAAAGTCATCACAATAGGAAGTCCTTCTGGAATAATTGAAACAGAAAGTGAAACTACGGTAGTAAACATTTCTTTTACTGATTTCCCTAAAATAACGCCTAGTAGAAACAAAAACGTGCTAATACTTGCGACGGTGATAATAATAAGTTTTGAAAGATAACGGATGTTTGTCTTGAGAGGAATTTCGGTATCAATTGTCGCAATTTCTTTGGAAATTTTTCCAATCACTGTTTCAAAGCCAATTGTCACCACGATCGCTCTACCACTCCCGGAAAGAACATGCGTACCCTTAAATATCATGTTTTTCTGCTCTGCGGTTGTAAGATTGGTTATTTCAAGAATGTCGGCAATTTTGTGTACTGGTTCTGATTCGCCGGTAAGAGCCGCCTCGTCAATTTTGAGATTCGCGGCTGTAATAACTCGCGCGTCCGCTGGTACTTTCTCGCCTTCTTGGAGAATAATAATATCCCCCGGCACTACCTCGCTGTCAGAGACAATTAGCTCCTTTCCTTCGCGGAGCACCGTGGCTTTTGTTTCGACAAACTTCTTGAGCGCAAGAAGCGTGTTTTGCGCCTTACCTTCCTGGACTGTCCCAACGATAGCGTTAAAAAGAAGAACAGCAAGAATAATAGAACCGTCTATGATTTCTCCCATCGCAAAAACAATTACACTTGCCATAAGAAGGATGTATATCAGCGGGCTTTGAAATTGACGCAGGAAAACAATTAAAGGGTTGTCTGCTTTCCCTTCGGAGAGTTTATTGAATCCATATTTTCGAAGACGCTCCATTACCTCTTCCTTTGTCAAACCATGTTCACGTGAGCGAAGTAAATCAATAACTTCAGGAATTGTTTTTGTGTGCCACGAAGGTTGTTGCGTCATAAAAATTAATAGCGTCTTAAGCGCGCCGATCTTGTTTTTGTGCCCTCGGGCAGATTTGAACTGCCAGTTTCTTCCTTCGGAGGGAAGCGTGTTATCCAGTTACACTACGAGGGCGATGAAATCGCCCGAGTTCCGACCAGCGCGTCGGAACGAGGGCTTGCGCTCATAATTATTCCTAAAACTACCCAAAACATCAATCTGCCACTCTCTAAATCCCAAAGAAAATGGTCAACCAAACCGAAAAGTAAAAGCGATAAAAATAGAAAGCAGGCAAAAATTTTATCTAAATCCTGTAACGAAAAGTTTCTGATGATAAGTTTGCCTAAGAAAAATAAAAACGCTATAAGGCCTAACAAACCGACCTCTGATCCAATCAATAAATAAATATTATGAATCGGCTGGTATTGGCCCAAACTGGTTAAGCTATAACGATTAAAAAATCCTTTATTAAAAGCGTAGAAAAGCTCGTTGCCGATGCCAACGCCCAAAGGGTTTTTTGAAATAATATCTACGCCTAGATAATCATAAGCGAGACGATCTTTAACCGGCCCTTCCTCGCCCGAAAGATGCGCCCGGGAAGAAATTGACCACCCCAAACTCAAAAAAATAAGGGATAAAGAAACCGCTAAAATAATAGAAAGAAAAACGGCGCGCCGGCGGTAATTTTTATTTAATAGTCCCCATAAAATAGCGAGTATTGCGGTGATTAAGCCAATGAGCCAACCTGAACGGGAAAAAGTAAGTACTAATCCTAAAAGCACCGGAAAAAAACCGATGGAAACTAGAATTCTTTCTTTCGTTTTTTCAGCCGAAGAAAAAAATAAATAAATTAAACTTAAAAGCCCAAGTACTAAAAAACCCGCCAAGATATTCGCGTGCGGCATTGTTCCGTAAGCGCGGAGAATGTCGGCGCCACTCACTTTAATTTTAGCGATACCGGTCGTTACCGGCGTAATAACCGTTTCGCCCAAAAACCATAAGCCGGCGCTCCGCTGAAAGCTGAATTGAAAAAAAGCTACTATCCCTTGAAAAACAGCCGAAATAGCGATAATTTGGATAATTCCTTTGATTTTTACGATGCCGGCGCTGACTATTCTCTCGAGCGCTAAAGCCGCCATAATAACCAAAACCAGGCGAAAGAAGTAATAAAAAGCGAGCGCGTAATAAGTTGCGAGAAAAACCGAAAGAAGAGAAAACGCGATAAAAATAATAAGCCAAACTTTGCGCCGCAGAGAAAATCTGTGGTTACCGAAAAAGAAAAGAGTGAGAAATGAAATCAACAAAATGTCGCTCGCGTAGAGAAAGGCACTGTTATATTCACCGGTGTAGTGATTGCTGAAAGGATTTTCAAAAGAAAACAAAAACTTCTTCGCGCCGAAAGGAATAAAAATCAAAAAAAGGAAGAAACTCCAACGAATAAGTTTTTCTTTTGTTAATCTCAGGTTTTCCACCATGTCATAAAACTAAAAAACAAATTTAAATATTTCGTAACCTAAAGCGAGAACAAAAACCGCATAGAGTAGCAGTGTAAAAGCACGATAAGGGTGATTCGGGAAAGCTTTGTGCCAAATCATAACTACAAAAATACTTTCGATAGCTAAAAATACTCCGCCGGTAAAACTTAGAACTGGGAGAAATTCTTTAGAGACGAGGAAATAAAGAATAAGCGGCGCAAAGAGAGAAAGTAGGGCGGCGCCCCAACGAGGATATTTTAAATCAAGCGCGAAAATATCCTTTACGTTCGCGGCAATTACAAAGTAAGAAGTCCAAAGCGTAATAAGTCCAAGCCAACCAAAAACGCTTAAAAAAAATGGTGGTAGAAAACTCAAACTGTTTAGCGCTTCCGGAGCGATATTTGGATTTAAGCGTAAAATACCTACGACAAAAATAAAATAAACAACCGCCGGAATTACCGTTCCCCAGCCGACCACTTTATTTAGAGAGAATGATTTGCCGGATTTTCGCCACGCTTCAACAACTTTATGAAGAGCGGGCCGACCAGAAAGGGAAAAAAGAAGTGGACCGAAAGGTAAAAAAAAGATTCCAAAATCCATTTTGTTGAAAAAGTTGATTTCTAAAGGGGAGGAGGATCCTAGAAAAAAGGTTAATCCAACAATTACTAGTATTACTATCGTCCCAAAAAATTCAGCAATGCCAAACCATTTCAAATTCGCAAACGCAAATATCGAGCTTATCAGCCAAAAAAATAGGACAGGGACTAAAGTAGTCATGCTTCGACCAAAAGCAATTTGGGCAAAAACAGGAGAAAGAATTAAATAAACGACTAAAACAAAAATAAGTTCAAATAATATTAAAAAAGACGCAAAATTGGCGAAAAATGGCGCAAAATATTTCTTCGATAGATTAAAAAACTGATGCTCTTCTGGCTGAATCTCCAAAATTTTCGCGTACATCCAGTGAATTATCCAATAAACCGCGGTGAAAAATATTAAATAAAAAAAGCCGGTTGCGAGACCGACTTCTTTAAAAATATAAGGCAAGGAGAAAATTCCCGCTCCAATAATTGTTCCCGCGAGTAAGCCGGTAGCTAGAAAAGCTCGCCTATTCATTACTCTACAGCGTAAACCTCATCTCCTTCCCTCGCTTTATCCCCGACTTTAATGCCGATCTCCTGATTCTTTTTCGCCTCCGTTACGTCTTTGTGATCGTACTGCATTGATTTTATCTTTTCTTCAAAGTCAGTCGTCGCACCTTTGAAATGGATTTTGTCGCCGACTTTCGCTGTTTTATTGAATTTCACAATCGCCACAGAAAGGCCGCCGTAGTAATGAGTGACTAAGCCGATGGGCTTTGGAGTTTTTGATTTGCCAAAAGAGAAAAATCCCATAATTTTTTTAAATAATTCGACCTTTGACACCGTTTTTAATTTCTTCTTCTTCGATAATTTGAACTAATTGGTCTAGTAAGTCCGCCGGATTATCTGAAAAAACGACTTTGCCGGGACCACGATGGGTTTCTTTAAGTAAACCACGAATTAAATCAGCTGTACCGCCCGTTCCTTCAAGCACGCCAATTGGCTTATGATCTTCAAAAGCGATGGTAAATTCGTTTAAAGTTCCCATTCGGCCACAAATAGTTATTACCGCATCAGATGAACGAATTAAAAGAAGGTTCCTGCCCGAATACTCAAAACCAGTGTAAATAATTAAATCGTGATAATCTGTCGGCAAATGATAAGTTTTAAGATGGGAAACTTTTGAAGCAGCTGGCGATAGACCAATTACAATACCACCTTCCGCTTTTACGCCTTTCGCTGCCCAATAAGGAATGCCGGTTGTTGCGCCAGTTACTAAAATCAAACCACGTTTCGCAATTTCACGACCAACTAACTCGGCTTTTTCAAGCGCTTCTTTAGCACAATGACTTGTTTCGGCAGCGCCGGAAACGCAAATCTTATAACGGAGTTTGTGTTCAGTAATATTAGCCGGTAATTTCAAAGTTGATTTAGACATTAGAGCGCGCTTTTTAATTTATAATAACACACTCTCCTGAGCTGACGGTAGTTCGGCTTCAATTGCAAATTCGTCTTTAATCTTTTGGGCAAGCGCAGCTGATTCTTCTTTTTCACCCTGAACAACAAAAACTTTTTTTAAATTTCCCCGCATTGGTTTTAACCAGTTCATAAGTTGCGCTTGATCGGCATGAGCTGAATAACCGCTGATTTTTTTTACCTTGCATTGCACGGACACTTCTTCGCCAAAAATTTTTACGCTTGTCGCGCCATTTAAAATTAAACGACCAAGCGAACCCTCCGCCTGAAATCCCACAAAAAGAATTGCGCTTTTCGGATCGCTTAAATGTCTTTTCTCATGATGAAGAATTCGGCCGGCGTTCGACATTCCCGAACCAGCCACGATCACTTTCGGTTGTGGCACATTGTTTATTTCTTTTGATTCTTCTTTTGTTAAGGTCATCCTTAATCCCGAAAAATTAAAAATTGCGTCGCCGCCACGCATTAATTCAATCGCCTCTCGATTGAAATAATTCGGATCATGGGAATATTTTTGATAAACCGCCGTAAGCCGAATTGCGAGCGGACTATCGATAAAAATCGGTAAGCGCGGAATTCGGCCGTTCTCGACAAGTTCGTTAAGCTCGAAAATTAGTTCCTGAGTTCGTTCAAGAGCAAAAGCCGGGATCATCAGCGTTCCTTTTGATTTAACCGTTTCTTCAATAAAATCTTCAAGTAAATCCTTTCTTTTTATCACCGCTTCATGAACTCGATTACCATAAGTTGATTCAATTAAAACGTAATCAGCGTCATTTGGCGCTTCGGTTTGTTTAATAAAAGGCGGCGGCATGTTCCCTAAGTCGCCGGAGAAAATAATTTTTTTACCTTCGGCGGAAACAACAACCGAGGACGATCCTAAAATATGGCCAGCGTCATATAATTCTATGGAAAAATGACCAATCGTTACCGGCTCATGATAGGAAATTTTTTGCCATAACTTCATAGTTTCTACTACGTCGGTGCTGTTATAGAGGAAATTCTTTTTGTGCTTTAACGCCTCTTCTTTCAAAATATGTTCGGAGTCCAGTAGTAATAATTCGGCAAAATCTTTGGTTGGCGGCGTTGAATAAATTTTGCCCTTAAAACCAGCTTTATAGAGCTGTGGCAATCGGCCGATATGATCAATGTGCGCGTGAGTAATAAAAACAGCACTGATAGTCTTTGGGTCGTAGGGAAAATCCTCAAAGTTTAATTTTTCGACGTAATTTGATCCTTGGCGCAAACCGCAATCAACTAAAATTTTCACACTTTCCGATTCAAGAAGATAATTTGCGCCGGTTACTTCTTGCACTCCACCATAGAAAGTCAGTTTCATCGCCTCTAATTATAACAGGTGAATCAAAAACCCCGAAAAAATTCGGGGTTTTAATCATTGAATATTTAAAACTATTTGGTCATTATCTTCGCTGTATTTATTAATAGCGAATCTGTTCCACCGTCTTTGTAAATAATCGAAGGTTGATTGCTCTGTCGGCTTCTCAACTTTTGAAAATAACCCCTCATCAACAACTCCCAAACCAAAAAGCTTCTCTTCCTTACCGATCTTCTCTTCGGCAATAACAATCCAGGGGTTGGGCAAAATTCCCCAGCGAAATCTCCCTTGCCTATTATCCCAAAACCCGCCGCAAACAGTTTGATTGTCTTTTCCCTCGCAAACAATTTTGTTATTTTCTCCTTGTTTGAATTTTTCTAAAAGTACCGCCCGCAAACCGTCGAAAAGCCGGAAAATTTGAACACAGTCGCCTTTTTGAAAATTTGATTTCATTTTCTCACCAAAGTCAAAATAAAAATTTTAAAGTATCTCTGCTTTGAGAATACTGTTTATTTTTTGGTTAAGCAAATTATTGACAAAACAAACGCTCGGATTGATATTTAAAAGAGGTTTGGAACTTTAAAAACTGAAAGGGGGGGGTGGAGCTTGAGAAAGCATAGATGTTTTTACGTGATTATTTTCCGAATCGGAGCAGAAGTATTATCTGATTTTGGCTGGGCAAATAATGAGAATCAATTTCTCTACAATATGAGAGGGCGGGTAAAAACTCACGAAAAGTATAAAGAAATTAGAAAGAGAATCGCTAATATTTTCTACCGTTATTTAATCGAAGATATTACTCGTTATAATAAACGGACATTAGCAAATAAAAGTAAAATAGATAGGATTGTTATAAGTTTGAAAAGTCGTATCTAACAAAATGGCCCTAAACGGGCCATTTTTTAATCCATTCCTATTCCTCTAAACTTCCTCTTTTTAAATCGGCGAGTGCTTCTTCAACTGTCCGCCGCTCGCTCCAAACAACTCTTTCGCCCTTTGCCAACCGCAGATACGGCTCTGAACCCTTGCCAGTTATTATAACTACGTCGCCTTTGCGGGCCAAACTAATCGCTTTTCTGATCGCTGAACGACGATTCAAAATTTGTAGATAATTTTCCGTCTTTAAGCGCGGTTTTACCGCTTCAAGAAAACCTTCCTCAATTTGCCTTAAAATAACGTTTGGATCTTCGTCAAAAGGATCTTCATTCGTGAGAATCACCTTATCACAATGTTCAGCCGCTATTTTACCAAAAATCGGCCGCTTCCATTTATCCCGCCCTCCGCCCGCCGCGCCCAAAACACAAATCATTTCACCAGCCGTCTGTCCGGAAAGAGCGGTTGGTTCTAAAGTTTCATAAACTTTTTTAAGCGAGTTTGTGGTATGAGCGTAATCAATCACAACCGCAAAAGGATTTTTCTGAATAAATTCCAGCCGGCCGGGCACGCCCTTAAAATTATCAAGGGCGGTTTTAATTGTCGGCCAACTAATGCCTTGTTCTTTTGCAAAAGCGGCGGCGGCAGCGGCGTTTTCTAAATTAAAATCAGCAAGAAACCAATCACCGATTAGTTTGCGGCTTTCTTTTGAACTTAAATTATAATGATTGCTTAATTCATCTTTAACGAACTTTTCGCGGCCGAAAAAGATTATCTTCCGATTCGAAACTTTCTCTGCTGCTTTTTCAAAATAACCAAAATTTGGATCTTCCTCGTTCAGGAAAAAATATTTTTTTGGTTTCCGCGAAAAACTGAGCGAACTGAAAAAACTCGCTTTTACCTCCCGATATTTTTCAAAAGAGCCGTGAGATTCAATGTGTTCGGGCGCTAAATTTACGAAAACAGCCGCGTCCCAATCGATAAACCGATGGCGAAATTGGCGCACCCCTTCTGACGTAACCTCGATAATAGCGTAGTCACAACCGGCATTCACCGCTCCCCGAATAAATTTCTGGATAATCCAGCGGCCGGGCATGGTGTTGCCATAAAGATTGGCCTTGCTTTCCCGATCAACCTTCTCGCGAACTGAAGAAAGAAGCGCTGTTTTTTTACCAGCGGTCTCTAAAATCTTGTTAATCAATTCAACGACAGTTGATTTACCTTTAGTGCCGGTTACACCAACAATAAAAATCTTGCGACTTGGTAAACCGAAAAGAAAATTGCTGAAAAGAGCGACTAGAAAATGGTAGATCGAAAGGATCATTGGTTAACCCGTGCGGGACAAAGATTTCAAAGCGAGCCGCAAGCGCTCTTCTATTGTTTTCGCCTCTTTGCCAAGAGCTTGAATGGTCTGCCGCGACCGGTTTCGCTGATAACCTAAATTAACTAAGATTTCTTCAAGCTCAAAATCAATATCCATTTGTTTCGTCAGGTGTCCGGTTGCCGGCATTTTTATTTTGCTTTGTAATTCCAAAATAATTCTGTCGGCGGTTTTTTGGCCGATACCGGAAGCGTGAGTTAAAATGTCCGCCCGTTTTTCAATGATTGCCGCTAAAATATTCGGAACGGTGTCAATATCTAAAATACCAAGCGCGGTTTTCGGACCAACGCCGGCAACCGCGTTCAATATTTCAAAAAGTTTAAGCGCTTCTTCTTCTAAAAAACCGAAAAGCTCCAAAGCGTCTTCCCGAACATATAAAAAGCAAAAACATTTGATTGACGTACCGGGATTTCCTAATTTTCTTAAGGTCTCGCCGTTTGTTAAAATTTTGTAACCTATGCCATTATTCTCAAGAATAAAAAAGTTTTTTGCTTTGGCTTTAATTTCGCCGCTTAAAGAGTAAATCATTGATGTTTTTATTATAAGAGTTTTTTAACGAAACTGAAATTGACTTTCACCTATAAATAAGCTTAAAATAGCGAATATGCCTAAAATTAAATCAGCTAAAAAAGCGCTCCGCCAAAACGTCCGGCGACACAATCGAAATCTTGAACGGAAAAAATCCCTTCAAACCGTCTTAAAACAGTATAAAAAAATGATCTTGGAAGGTAAAAAAGATGAGGCGGGAAAATACTTGAGCCAGGTTTATAAAGCCTTGGACAAAATGGCAAAAACAAAATTTATTAAGCGCGGCAAGGCCGATCGCTTAAAATCTCGTCTCGCGAAAAAACTTAAGAATTAACTAAGGCGAGGCTGGTTAAAACCTCTTCGTACCCAAGTTCACCGCTTTTTACCGAAACGTCATAATCTGCAAGACGGAAAATTTCTCGTCCTTTTGCTTGGTAAGCTAGAGAATTAAAAATATAAGCCGATTCTTCTTTTACTAAAAAAAGTTCTTCAAGAATAGTTAATCTTTTTTTTGCCTCACCCGAAAAAAGCATTGCTCGCGCTGAAGAAAAAACAACCGGCGATTCTGATGAGCGAATTAATTTCTCTAAATTACTTAAAGAGATTGGGCTTCCGAACCGAGCAAGAAAAATTTTCTCAAGTTCGTTTATCGCCCGCGGTGCGGCTTCTCCATTTTTTTCTAAATAACTGATAAGAAAGCGTAAAGCGTCTGGATTGAATTCTAAATTTATTGCCGCCGCCGCCTGCGTTAAAAATAAATGTAAGGGCTGGCCAATTAACTCGGGGAAAGCTTGATGTGTTACCGATTCTTCAAGGAGAAATTTAAAATTCTTTTTTGGCGCGGCATTGTCCGATATTACTAAAAATGTTTTCGGTGTATTTAGCTGACTCTTGATGGTGCGAATCCAATCTTTTTCCTCAATAAGACCGCTTTCTCGAACCACTGCTAATTTGGAATCAACAAACATTGACGGCTGATTTAAAAAATCTCGGATTTTAGACCAGTCCTCTTCGTTCTCTTCTAAATCGGCAACAAAAAAATCCAAGGTCTTATGTTTTTCTTTATAAACTTCAATAATTTCCTTTAATTTTTGCTGCCGGCGGTAACCGTCCGGCCCGTAAAGATAAATAATCATATTTTTTGGCAACGCGGGCAAAAGTGTGCCGAGCGGCCGCCGATTTTCATTCTTTTAATTATAGCTCCGCACCGTTTGCAGGGTTCTCCATCGTGATGATAAGCCAGCAACATTTTACCATAATCGCCTTTTTGACCGGTAGCGTCGCGGTAATCGTCAATTGATGTGCCGCGAAGACGCACTGCTTTTTTTAAAATTGATTGAGTTGTTCTATAAAGCTCTCGAAAATTTTCTTCTTTGAGCGAAGCGATGGTTCTTAAAGGATGAATTTTTGAAGCCCAAAGTATTTCGTCAGCGTAAATATTGCCGATACCGCTTATAAACGTTTGATCCATTAGTAATTGTTTAATTTTTCCGCCTTTGGAGAAAAAAGGTTCTCTGAATTTTTTGTAGGTAAAGTTCTTGTCGAGCGGTTCCGGCCCTAATTTTTTTATCTCCGGCAGATTAAAAATTATTGATTTTGAAGCACAAAGCACTTTCGCAAAACGGCGCAAGTCAGAGAGAGCAAGCATCCTCCCGTCGTCAAGATAAAAAATAAGCCGGATAAAACGATTCATTGGATCGGTAAACGGTCCGCTAAATTTCACCGGCCGCCATTTCTGGCCTTGCCAATTTTCCGGTAAATTATCAGCCGAAACTATTTTTTGCCAATGACCAACCATTAAGTGCCCGCTCATTTTTTGGTGAACTAGCATTAAATAGTTGTCAGAGAGATAGATTAAAACATTCTTGGCGCGCCGTTCAACGCTAATTATTTTTTTGCCGATAATACAGCGACGAAAATTTTTTTCGCCTTTCGGCAACTTGAAATATTTCGGCCAATCTGTCCATAAATCAACTATCTTTCGGTTTTTTAATTTCCGGTTTAAACCTTGGACTATTGTTTCAACTTCAGGCAATTCAGGCATGTGCTTATTCTAAAACAAAAATCCCTCTCATCAAAAGATGAGAGGGATTGAATTTATCACGCTAACGAATATAGAGACCGTCACGGTTTTGTTCAATTATAAAAACTCGATTTTCGCTACCGTCCCACGAAGACTGGGAAAAAGACCAGTCGATTTTCGCGGATTTGAGCAAGTTATCGCCAATCGGAACAACCGCAATTTCAACTTTATTCCGATTGTGATAATTACTCCGTCCCCATTTTTGATATCCTAATCGTAAACTTCCTCCGACACGAAGCGTATCGGACGGCTTCATGGTTACGCCAAACGAATAAGAAATCAAAGCGATCGGAACAGTAACAGTGTTACCCGCTTGAATGGTCGCGCTTGCAACAAGCGGTCCGCCAAAGTCGCCGGAAAAAATACGTTTACCGCCTTCTTTTATATCATCGGTTGTAATCGTGTAAGTTCCGCAACCAGCGAGCAAAATTGCTGAAACGAGAAGAACTAAAACGGATTTCATTGTGAATCTCCTATATGGTTAATGAAAAGTTACTGCTTTAAGTATACCATACTCATTATTTTTGTCAATAGTTGGGTTAAAATTCTGTTTTAAATGTCTTCTTCGGCAGGTTTTTCCTTGCTAATTTGAGGAAAAGAACTAAACTTAAAATAATGATCCAGTCCAAAGAGTTGGACGAAAAAATATTAAAACAGCGGCGTTTAGCGGAAGAAAAGGACGCCGAGCGACGGGCTGAAAAACTCGGCCTGCCTTATTTGGACCTCATTTCGATAAAAGTGCCGACGGAGGTAAAAGCTATGCAACTTGTACCACAAGAAGTGGCGGAAAAAGCTCTGCTTGTGCCGCTTCAACTTGTTCAAAAAAAGCTCAACGTTGCCGCTTTTGATAGCTCTCTCCCAGAGGCAAAAAAAATTATTGACGAGTTAAAGAAAAAATACGAAGTCAATATTTTTATAGTGTCGCTTTCGAGTTTGAAACATGCTTGGAATTATTACCAATACGTAATTTTGGAAACAAAAGAAATTAGCGGCCGAGTTGAAATCAACGAAGAAAATTTAGAGAAAATAAAAAAATCGGTAAGAACTTTAAAAGAACTCGGCGAATCGATTAAAAATTTCAAAAGCCCGCTTACTTCTGAGGTTCTGGAAATCATTTTGGGCGGCGGCTTAGCGCTTAAAGCTTCCGACATCCACCTTGAACCGGCCGCAAAAAACGGTTCGCTCCGTTTCCGCATTGACGGCCTACTCCACGCCGTAACCGACGAAATATTGGAAAAAATATACCGCTCGATTATTACCCGCGTAAAACTTCTCTCAAAATTAAAAATTAATATAGTGGACGAAGCCCAAGACGGCCGCTTTACCATCAATCTTCACGACCGGAATATTGAAATAAGAACTTCAATAATTCCATCGGAATACGGCGAAACAATCGTGATGCGCTTGCTCGATCCGACTGCTCTAAAAGTTAATCTTGAAGAACTTGGTTGGCGGGAAGACGATTTAGCGATTGTAAAAGAGGAAGTGAAAAAACCAAACGGTCTAATTTTAAACACCGGCCCGACTGGTTCCGGAAAAACCACCACGCTTTACGCTTTTCTTCAGTACGTTCAAAAGCCGGAGATAAAAATTATCACCGTTGAAGATCCAATTGAATATCATTTGGACGGTATTTCCCAAACCCAAGTTGATCCGGAAGCAAAATATACTTTCGCGAGCGGTTTGCGCTCGATTTTAAGGCAAGATCCAAATGTTATTTTAGTCGGCGAAATTCGGGACAAAGAAACTGCCGAAATCGCCCTGAACGCGGCCTTGACCGGCCACATTGTTTTTTCCACGCTTCACACAAATGACGCGGTCGGCGCCATTCCTCGCCTTATTGATCTAGAAGTAAAACCGCAAGTTTTGGGCCCGGCGCTAAGCTTAATAATCGCTCAAAGATTAGTGCGTTTACTTTGCTCGCACTGCAAAAAACCGAAAAAAGTAGACGGGAAAATTACCGAATTAATTAAAAAGTTTGTAAGTGGTTTGCCAAACCGAGTGAATAAAGAAAAATTCTCGAATATAGCGATATTTGAAGGTGTCGGTTGTGATAAATGCGGTAATTTAGGCTATCGTGATCGCACTTCAATTTTTGAACTTTTTGTCGTAAACGAAAAAATTGAAGAAGCAATTTATAAAAATCCAACCGAAATTGAGTTAAAAAACTTGGCAAAAACCCAAGGCATGACTACAATGCAGGAAGACGGTGTTTTGAAAATAATCCAGGGGTTAACAAGTGTTGAAGAAATTGAACGGCTGACCGGCCAAATCGAGTGGCTTCATTAAAAACAAAATAGAAATCCCAGCCTTTTAAAGCTGGGACTCCGACCGGAATCGTCGGACAAATCTTGGTTTAAGATCAGTGGGTAAGGCGCCCGTGAAGGCATTTTAAAAACCTCTTCTGAAAAAGATCAGAAAAGACAGGATAATTCTTGGGAGTTATCCAGCCAAAGCCAGACAATCCTTAGGCAAGACAGCTACCCGTTTACCCACTGGTCCTAAATCAAGATTCTAACTTGTATCCTAGCATAGTCATTTATATTTGTCAATAGTGCCAAAATTAGCTAAAAAACCATGCTTGAGACCAAAAAAATCAATAGCGATGAGTTAAATAACTTAGAACTCACCCTCCGGCCAACGCAGTGGGATGAATATGTTGGCCAAGAAAAGGTGAAAAAAAATCTTCGGCTTATTATTGACGCCGCCCGCGAAAGAAAAGAATCTTGCGACCACATGCTTTTCTACGGCCAAGCGGGTTTGGGAAAAACCACGCTCGCCTATTTAATCGGCAAAGAAATGAACGTGAACGTTCGTTCGACGGCCGGCCCGGCGTTAGAAAAAGCCGGCGACTTGGCCGCTATTCTTTCGAATATGGAGCCGCACGAAATTCTTTTTATTGACGAAGCGCACCGAATTAACAAAGTTGTCGAGGAGATTCTCTACCCAGCAATGGAGTCGCGCAAACTTCATTTGATTGTCGGCAAAGGCCCGTCGGCAAGAACTTTTTCGCTCGATCTGCCGCCGTTTACAATTGTGGCCGCGACCACTCGCGCTAGCTTGCTTTCAAGCCCGCTCCGCTCCCGCTTTGGCGCTACCTTCCGTCTCGACTACTACGCTAAAGAAGATGTTGAAAAAATCATTAATCGCTCGGCAAATATTTTAAAAACTTCAATCACGACGCAAGCAATTAGTTTGCTTGCCAGCGCTTCCCGATTTACGCCTCGGGTCGCAAATCGTCTTCTTAAACGAGCAAGGGACTACGCGCAAGTATACCATAAGGGAAAAATTGACGAAAATAACGTTCAAAAAACGCTCGAAATGCTTGAAATTGATAGTGTTGGTTTAGAGCACGCTGATCGCCAACTACTTACCGCGATTATTAAAAAGTTCAACGGCGGGCCGGTTGGTCTAAATGCTTTGGGAGCGGCTTTAAACGAGGACGCCGGCACAATTGAAGACATCTACGAGCCGTTTTTGATGAAACTTGGACTTATGAATCGGACGCCAGCCGGCCGAGTTGTTACTACCGCCGCTTATAAACACTTGGGGCTTTCCGAGAAATCCACGCTTATTTAATAATTATGAAGATTAGCAGTAATTCGACCAAAGTAACCCAAAGTGTCGCTAAATTACTTGCTGAAGAGGTTTTAAAAAATCGGCCGAAAACAAAAAACGCGCTGGTTTTCGCTTTAAGCGGCGACTTAGGCGCCGGTAAAACTACTTTTATTCAAGGATTCGTGAAGGGTCTGGGGATTAAAAACCGCTTGACGAGCCCGACGTTTCTAATCTTCCGGCGTTATAAGTTAAGAGTTAAAAGTTACGAGTCATTCTTCCACGTTGACGCTTACCGACTTAAAAAAACTAAAGAGCTTGATGTTTTGGGTTTAAAAAATGAAATCGCCGATCCGAAAAATATTATCGCGATTGAATGGGCGGAAAGGATAAAAAAAATTCTCCCAAAAAATTCTGTTTGGTTAAAATTTGAACATCACAGAGAAAATGAAAGAATTATTAGTATAAATTTAAAAAAATGAATTCTGAAATACTTCGATGAACTCAGTACAAGCTAAAATTTATCAGAATTGTCCCGATTTTGCCTCCGAGAGTTATGAGGAGATGCAAAATCGAGGATCCCGCCAAAGGCGGGATAAAGATCTATGAATCAAGAAACAAGACAATGTCAGAATTGTAAACAAAACTTCGTAATCGAACCGGAAGATTTTCAGTTTTATGAGAAAATCAAAGTTCCACCGCCGACATGGTGCCCGGAGTGCCGATTAAAAAGGAAAATGACTTGGCGGAACGAACGTTCTTTATATCAAGGTGTGTGTGCTCTCACTAGGAAACGGGTCATTTCAATTTTTGCTCCTGAATCGAAAATAGTTATTTACGATCGAGATGTTTGGTGGTCTGACCAATGGGACTCACTTAAATCTGGTCGCACTTACGATTTTAATAAATCCTTTTTCTCGCAGTTCCGATCACTATTAGAAAATGCACCTATGCCAGCAATTTTTAATGCTCAATCGGTAAACAGCGATTACACTAATCACAGCGGACGCTCTAAAGATTGTTACCTTACTTTTGCTGGCTGGACAAATGAAAAAGTGTTGTATGGTAATAAAATTTACTTGACGAAGGATTCTATGGATTTATTATCCACTTCTCATTCCGAGCTTAGTTATGAAACGATTGTTGGAACAAAGTTGTATCGCACGTTCTTCGCCGTAAATTCCGAATCATGCGGTGAGTCCTTTTTTCTTTACGATTGTAAGGGATGTGCAAATTGTTTCGGTTGCATTAATTTACGCAACAAAAGCTATTATATTTTTAACCATCCTTACACCCCGGATGAGTACTTAAAAAAACTCGAAGAATTTAACCTTGGAAGTTATTTAGGGTTGGAAAAAGCGAAACAGAATTTTAAAGAATCGGGATTTAAATCGCTACACAAATTTTCTTTTTTAGTTAACGCTTATAATTCCACTGGTGATAATTTAACTAACGTAAGTAATTGTGAATCGTGTTTTGATCTTTTTGATAACGCGAGGGATTGTAAGTTTTCAATAAACGGTGGCGTTGTAATGAACGATATCTACGACACTTATGGAGCAGGCGAACACGTCGAATTAAGTTATGAAATAGTAGATTCTGGTTTGAATGCCTACCGCCTTATAAACGGTATTATTGTTTGGGGCGGTAAAAATATTTTATACAGCTATAATTGTCACAATTGCAACGATTGTTTCGCCTGCATCGGTCTCCGTTCCAAGCAATACTGCATCCTAAACAAGCAATACACCAAAGAGGAGTATGAGGAGCTTGTTCCTAAGATTATCAAACATATGAATGATATGCCCTACGTTGATAAACTTGGCAGAACCTACAAATATGGCGAGTTCTTTCCTCCTGAGCTCTCACCCTTTGCATATAACGAGACGATTGCTCAGGAATATTTCCCTCTGACCAAAGATCAAGCTATTTCCCAAGGTTACAGATGGAAAGATCCCGATACTCGGGACTACAAGATTACCAAGAAACCAGAAGATCTTCCCGACCACATTAAAGACGTTCCTGATTCCATTCTCCAAGAAGTCATAGAGTGCGCTCACGCCAATCCGGCAACTGCCGGATGCAACGAACAATGCACCCAGGCCTTCAAGATCATTGAACCAGAACTCCAGTTCTACAGACGGATGAACCTGCCTCTCCCGAGATTATGTCCGAACTGCCGTCATTATCAGAGATTGAAACAAAGAAACCCTTTGAAGTTGTGGCATAGGAAGTGCCAATGCTCTGGGAAGATAAGTGACAATGAGATCTATATGAACACTATCTCTCATCCTTATCACGAAGAGAATCATTGTCCCAATGAGTTTGAGACAAGCTACGCTCCCGACCGTCCGGAAATCGTCTATTGTGAGCAGTGCTATAACGCGGAAGTGGTGTAAAAATAGCAATTTTTACCTGTCCTATTCCAATGTTCTGCAGAACATTGGAATAGGAGGTTAAATTATGTTAAACTGACTAAAATGGATGCGAAAAAAATGGAAAAAATAGCAAAGGGGTTTGCGAACCATTGGCGAATCAGAATAATAAATCTTCTTCACGAAAAGCCAGACCTTTCGGTTTTTGAAATTGCCGATGAACTCGACGCTAATTTTAAAACGATATCCGAGCATCTGAAAAAAATGTCGGCAGCCGGTTTGGTGCTTAAAAGAAATGTGACAAATGAAGTCGAGCACGCTCTTTCTGAAAATGGAAAAGTTGTCCTTAAATTTCTAAAAAATTTGGAATAATTATGAAAACTCTTCTTTTGATTGACGCAAACGCGCTTGTTCATCGCTCTTTTCACGCCTTACCGCCTTTAACCACGCCCGAAGGCGCACCAATCGGGGCGATTTACGGCATTTCAAGCACACTTCTTAAAATATTCCGCGACCAGAAACCGGATTATGCCGCCGCCGCTTTTGACCGACCGGAACCGACTTTCCGCAAAGAAATGTTTGCGGAATATAAAGCTCATCGCCCGCCAGCCGCGGACGAACTAATAAGCCAAATCATTAAAGCCCACGAACTGATGGAAAAATTCGGCGTGCCAATTTTTGAAAAAGCCGGCTTTGAGGGAGACGATATTATCGGCACGCTTGTAAATATTTTCCGCAAAGAACCGGATTTAAAAATAATAATTTTAACCGGGGACTTAGATACGCTCCAACTTGTCGAAGATAATCACATTGTCGTTCAAAATTTGAAAAAAGGCATAAGCGAAACCTTTATCTATGATGATGCGGCGGTTATTGAGCGTTACGGCCTAAAACCCTCGCAAATGACCGATTATAAGGGTTTGGTGGGCGACCCGTCGGATAATATCCCAGGAATTAAAGGAATTGGCCCGAAGAGCGCGGAAAAGCTGCTTAACGAATTTGGCACACTTGAGAATGTTTTTAAAAAAATTAAGCCGGAAAATTCTTTATATAAAAAGATATCGGATGGTGAGGAAAAGGCACTTTTTTCAAAGAAGTTAGCGACTATTAAACAGGATGTGCCACTTGAAGTGAAATTGAACGATCTTAAATACAATGAACTTAAAACTGACAAAATTATTAAATATTTCACCGAACTCGGTTTCCAAAGCTTAGTTGATCGCGTCTTCAAACAGCAGGAATTTTTTGTCGCCACGCCAAAAACAGAAACGAAATCCGCCGAAATCAAAAACACAATTTTTATAACCAACCTTGAAAAAACCGCAAAAAAAGATCTCCAATCAAACAAATTAAAAGTCGCTTACGGCTGGCATGATTTATTCAAAAGCGCGCTTAGCGCCGGCATTGAAATCAAACAGCCTATTTTTGACCTAAAAATTGCCGGTTGGCTTCTTGATCCGGAAAGTGACGACTTATCACTCGAATCGCTTAGCCGAAGGTTTTTAAGAAAAAACGCGAACACTGGAGATGAAGAAATACTTAAACAATTGTTTGTGTTCTTCAATAAAAAGCTCGACGAGTACGGTTTGCGGAAAGTTTTTGAAGAAATTGATATTCCGCTTCTCCCGATTCTCGCGCAAATGGAAAATTGGGGCGTTAAAGTGAGTTCGGAAAAACTTAAAGAGCTGAAAAATTCCGCCGAAAAAGAGCTCGAAGAACTTACCAAAAAAATCTACGAACTCGCCGGAAAAACCTTCAATATAAATTCACCGAAACAACTTGGTCAAGTACTGTTCGAAAAACTAAAAATCGACTCGCCAAAAATCCGGAAAACAGCGGGCGGCGCCCGCTCAACTGCTGAACAAGCGCTTTCGGAAATTCGGAATGAACACCCGATTGTCGGCTTAATTTTGGAGTACCGCGAAACATTCAAAATAAAATCAACTTATTTTGAACCGTTACTCGAGATGATTCAATTGGATGGCCGCGTAAGAACTAGTTTTTTAGAAACCGGCACGGCAACTGGCCGGTTAAGTTCGGAGAAACCGAATATGCAAAATATTCCCCAATCATCAAAGTGGGCGCCGCTTCTCCGCGAAGCTTTTGAATCGAGAGCTGACTCTTCTCTACTTACTCTAGATTATTCCCAACTCGAGCTGCGCATTTTAGCCGTAATCGCGAATGACGAAAAAATGAAAGCGGCTTTTCTTGCAAACAAAGACATTCACCAAATAACCGCTTCTCAAGTTTTTAAAACGCCTTTTCAAGAAGTGACGCCTGAATTAAGGCGCTTGGCTAAAACTTTAAATTTCGGAATTGTTTACGGCATGGGCGCGACTGCTTTCGCCGAGCAAAGCGGTTTGCCCCGTAGTGAAGCGCAAAAATTTATCAACGAATACTTCGCGGATTTTCCCGAAATAAAAATATGGCAGGAAAAAACAAAAGCGGAAGCGCGCGCTTTCGGTTTCGTGGCAAACCTTAACGGCCGGCGCCGATGGTTTAAAGAGATTCTAACCGGCAATCCCCGCCTTTTGGCGGAAGCAGAGCGAAAAGCAATTAATATGCCTATTCAGAGTTTGGGCGCGGACATTATCAAATTAGCGATGATTAAAACGGCAAAATATCTGGAAACTCAAAAACTTTGGGGCGATAAAGTGAAAATGATTCTCTCGATTCACGATGAATTGCTCTTTGAAGTTCGCGATGATATTCTAATGAAGGTTTGCCCTCTAATTAAAAAAATGATGGAAAATGTTCTAAGTTTTTCGATTCCGCTTAAGGTGGATGCTAAATATGGGAAAAGTTGGGGCTCAATGAAAAAATTAGAAGGTTAAAATTTGATTATAATGTTTGATTTTCTTAAAAAATTTAAAAAAGGATTTGTTTCACCGGAATTCAGCGGTGCGCGGGAAGAATTTCGTTCGCTTTTAGAAAATTTAGAAGACGGTATTATTACTCATGACACGAATTTCAAAATTTTATCCGCAAACAGGGCAGCCGGAGAAATTTTTAATCTCTCTCTAGAGGAATTAATTGGTAAAGAGATGAGCCCTAATCTTATTAAAAATCCGCATTTTAAAGCGATAGCTCAAACTATTTTCCCAGCCCTCGCGCCGTCTCTTGATCAGGTTTCCCGCGCCGGCGATTGGCCACAAATTATAAATATAATTCTTGACGAGCCGAAATTAGAATTAAAAGTTTCCGTGAGCCAAATTACAGATGAGAAAAACAAAGTTATTGGTTTTTTAAAAATCATTAAAAATAAAACTAGGGAAAACGCTATTTTAAAATCAAAAAGTGAGTTTATAAACGTGGCTGCTCACCAACTACGAACGCCTCTTACGGCTGTTAATTGGTCTCTGGAAAACATTATTAAAATAAGCGAAAACGGCGATAAGGAAGTTAACGAAACCGCGAGAGAAGCACTCAAGGTTTCGGAACGCGCCTTAAAAATAACTAATGATTTGCTTGATGTTTCAAAAGTTGAGGAAGGACGTTTTGGCTATTCTTTTGAAGATGCTGACTTAGTTGAGTTTTTAAAAACATCTGTTGAAAATGTTGCGGGACTCGCAAAACAATACGCGATTCGAATTTACTTTAACACCGAAAATGGCGCGCCAATTAATGTTCGCATTGATCCGTCTCGTCTCGGAATGGCCACAATGAACCTTTTAGATAATGCTATTCGTTATAACACTAAAAATGGCAAAATAATAATTTCGGTTGAAAAACTAACGAATCAACCTTTTGTCAAAATTTCTATAGAGGATTCCGGGATTGGCATCTACGGAGATGATTTCCAAAAAATATTTGAAAAGTTTTATCGCGGCGCAAACGCTACAAAAGCCGAACCGAATGGCAATGGTCTTGGCTTGTATCTAACGCAAAATATCATAAGAAAGCATGGTGGCGAGATTGGTTTTGAGTCCGCTCTAAACAGGGGGACAACTTTTTGGTTTACCTTACCGCTTGACCCAGCACTCGTTCCCGAAAAAGGAAAGAAGCCACAAGAAAATTTCTAAATTACATGGCTGGTCACAGTCATTGGAAGCAAATTAAGGAACATAAAGGATCGGCGGACGTAAAACGTGGAGCGGTTTTTTCAAAACTGTTGCGAGCAATTTCTGCCGCCGCGAGAGACGACAATAACCCAGATTTTAATCCACGTCTCCGCTCTGCTATTCAAAAGGCTAAAGAATTCAATGTTCCCCAAGAAAACATTGAAAGGGCAATTAAGAAAGCTTCCAACGAAACTGCGCTTGAAGAGGTCATAATGGAAGCTTATGGTCCCGGCGGCGCGGCGCTTATGATTTTGGGCCTTACTAACAATAAAAACCGAACAACAAACGAGGTGAAAAACATATTAAAAGATTTTGAAGCGAAGTGGGCGGAGCCAGGCAGCGTTCGTTGGGCTTTCGAATCAACTCAAAATGAAAATGGAATAAGCTGGCAAGCAAAGTTTAAACAGGAAATAACCACCGAAGAAAAAAATAATTTAGAAAAACTAGTTGTCGCCTTAGAAGAACATGAAGATGTTGTTAACGTTTTTACTAATGTTTTATGATTATTCTCGGTATTGACCCCGGCACAAGCCGAATTGGTTACGGAGTGATTGAAAAATCTAATGGAAAACTAATTTATCTTGATGCTGGCTTAATTAATATTCCTTCCACTCAAAAAACCGAAAAATTGATGGCGCTCGAAAAAAATCTTGGAGATCTTATTGATAAATTTAAACCTGATTTGATTGGTGTTGAGAAAATTTTTTTCTCGAACAATCAAAAAACAGCGATAGCGGTTGCGGAAGCCCGAGGAGTAATTTTGAACACTATTGCCAAAAAATCCATTCTTCTTGCCGAATTTACCCCGCCCGAAGTCAAAAAAGCCGTTACCGACGATGGTCGAGCTTCAAAACAGGCGGTGGCGAAAATGGTCAATCTGTTCCTTAACCTTGAAACTAGAAAAATTCTTGATGACGTAACAGATGCCCTTGCAATCGCGATTGCCGCAAGTAGCCGAGTTATTCCACAAATTTAATGGTAGATGGCTCGACCCATTCGAATACCTCAGGGCAAGCAAACTCACCATCAATACTGAGCTGGTCGAACGTATTGACAACTTAAAAAAGTAAACTATAGTAACTTCTAAAATCGGCTGAATGAGGTTTAAAAAGGTCGTTCGGCACGAAAAAACAGTTAACCATGATTAAAAGAAAGATTTCGGCTCAAGCCGATATTGACGGAGTGGCTGACGACGATCTTAACCCTATCGAAGAGGAGGATGACGAAGAAGGGTTAGAGGGCGATCCGGCAAACGAGCCAGATTATTCGTCAACAAATCCTAGTGAAGAAAGCGAAGGATTCTAATTTTAAACAAAAACCCCGTTTTAAGACCTGAGACGGGGTTTTTATTTTCGCTTGGCGGTTAGCTTTCCAAACGTTAAGATTAGAAAAACAGATATGTTCAAATTTGATTCGTTGAAAAAGAAAGGTATTTTTCGATTTAAAAAAAAGGGGGGGCCAAAATTTTTACGTCTTGCCGGTATTATTTTTTTAGTTGGGGTTGGGATTTTTTCTTTATATGTGATGTTTTCGCTTACCAACCTTCCCTCACCAGAACAGTTTGGTAATCGAAAGGTGAGCGAATCGTCAAAAATTTATGACCGAACCGGCCAAATTCTTCTCTATGAAATCCACGGCGACGAAAAAAGAACTGTTATTCCTTTTGTAGAAATTCCGGACAAGATAAAAAAAGCTACTCTTGCGGCTGAGGATGTTAATTTTTATACCGAACCTGCTTTCGACTGGCGAGCAATCGTGCGAGCGTTAATTACTGATTTAAAAACGGGTCAATTTAGTCAAGGTGGCTCAACAATCACTCAACAGTTAGTAAAAAATGTTCTCTTAACCCCCGAAAAGACCTTAACGAGAAAAATAAAAGAATTAGTGCTCGCGATCGAACTCGAGTCAAAATACAGCAAGGACGAAATTTTCTCTTTCTACTTAAATCAAATTTCCTACGGCTCTAACGCTTATGGCGTGGAGGCCGCGAGCCAAATCTATTTCGGTAAATCCGCTAAAGATATTAGCACTGCGGAAGCGGCGCTTTTGGCCAGCCTCCTTAAAGCTCCGACTTATTACTCGCCTTGGGGCAACCACGTATCTGATTTACTCGACCGGAAAGATTATGTTTTAAACAGAATGGCGGATTCTCACTTTCTTACTTCCGAAGAAAGAGATAAGGCGAAAAAAGAAAAATTAGTTTTCCAGCCACCCTCTATCGGCAATATCAAAGCGCCGCATTTTTCACTCACTGTTAAAGATTATCTTATTAACACTTATGGAGAATATGCGGTAACAAATGGCGGGTTAAGGGTTGTGACTACGCTTGACTGGCAAATGCAACAAATAGCCGAAAAGGTGGTAAATGATGGCGTAAAACGGAACGAGGAACTTTACAATAGTAAGAATGGCGCTCTTGTCGCGCAAGACCCAAAAACTGGCCAAATATTGGCTTTGGTTGGATCGCGAGATTATTTCGATGTTAAAAACGAGGGGAATTTTAATGTCGCGGTCCAAGGGTTAAGACAACCCGGTTCGGCGTTGAAGCCGTTTGTTTACATGACGGCTTTTGAAAAAGGTTACTCGCCAAAAACAATGATTTTTGACGTTTCAACTGAATTTGACGTAAGAGACGTTCCGGAAAAAAGCTATCGACCAATGAATTTTGACGGTCTTTTTCAGGGACCAATTTCTTTTGAACAAGCCTTAGCGCAATCACGTAATGTTCCGGCGGTAAAAGCTCTTTACCTCGCGGGTTTTGATGATGTCCTTAAAAATCTTCACGCTTTTGGTATTACTACATTAAATGAGCGTTGGCGATACGGCCTTTCTCTTACTTTAGGCGGTGGCGAGGTGAAACTCATTGACCTTGTGAATGCCTACGCCACGCTAGCTCAGGAGGGCCTTCATCATAAACAAACCTTTGTTCTAAAAGTTGAGAATGGTAACGGCAACGCACTTGAGGATTATACTGATCGAAACAACAGAGTGCTTGATCCGCAATACCCGCGCCTTATTAATCAAATTTTATCTGACGCTGATTTGCGTTCACCGCTTTTTCGTAACAGTTTGTCTCTTACGGTTTTCCCAGACCACCAAGTGGCTTTAAAAACTGGTACGTCTCAAGATCACCGAGACGCCTGGAGTTTGGGTTACACTCCTTCACTTGTTGTTGGTGTTTGGGCCGGTAATAACGATAATTCGCCAATGACTGAAAGCGGCACAAGCATTCTTGCCGCCGTGCCAATTTGGAACGCCTTTCTTAAAGAAGTTATTGGTAAGTATCCTACTAGTGACACTTTCGAACGACCCGACCCAATTACTCTGCCTTCCAAGCCATTATTAAACGGCGAATATTCCTTTGATCCGGTCGCAAACGGCCAACATTACCCGCAACTTCATTCCATTCTTTATTACGTCGATCGCAATAACCCGCTTGGTCCGCCGCCGGAAAATCCGGAAAACGATTCTCAATTCAAAAATTGGGAAACTTCGGTACTAGATTGGGCAAGAAATAATATTCCAAATTTTTACGCTTACAATTTGCCTATTCCCGCAAATTACAGCTTCACAAATCCGACACAAAATTCCCCTGACATAATCTTTACTAATTTGAGCCCAGCAAACAGCGAGTTTATAAATTCCCCCATTTTAATTCAAGCTGATATTTATTCAGCGAGGGGTTTGTCAAAAATAGAGGTTTATTTTAACCGAGTTTTAATTAATAGTTTCGATCTTAATTCAAATTTTTATCATTACTCTTATTTCTTGAACGCTTCCCTTAACCCCCAAAACTCAATTGAACTCAAAGCGACCAATCGAAATGGCGACGAGAAAAAAGAAACAGTGGTCGTCTTTCACTAAGCCCTTATTGGCATCAAGATATAAAGTTGGTTGGTTTCAGACAAGCTTTTAATTGTGGTTGGTTTGTCGGCGGTGTTTACGCCAAGCACAATTTCGTCGTTTTTGTACACCTTGAGACCGTCAAGTAGATAACGCCAATTAAAAATTATTGAAAATTTTTCGCCTTTCATTTTAATTGGCACGCGATATCGATTTTCACCAACGGCGCTTGTCGCTGAATAAAGTTCTAGAAATTTTTTGTTCTCGCCTATTTTTAAAGTCACGTCATTGCCGCGACCAGAAAAAGAGCTAATCAATTTTGCCGCGCTAATCAATTCTTGCCGACTCACGACAACTTCGTTTTGAACTTGTTTTGGAATGATAGTTTTATAGTCGGGGAATTGACCATCAACTAGACGGGATGTTATTTCCTTATCTGCGTTTTTAAAAAGAATTTGATTTGGATCAATAAAAATCTCAACCTCACTCTCTTTACCAGAAAAAACTCGGAGTAATTCCTCGGCGGTAGCAAGAGGAATTACTAAAGAAATATTATCAAGGGATGATTGGATTTGATTGGCTTCCACTTTTCTCTCGGCTAATCGAAAGCCGTCTGTTGCGGCTAAAACTAGCTCGTCATTACTTAAATCAAAAAAAACACCGCTGATTTCTGGTCTAATATCGGAATATTGCGTAGCAACAATAACACTCGCAAAAACGTCTCTTAGTGTGTCACTTTTTATTTTTAAAGATTTATTAAGGTTATGAACGGAAGGGATGATCGGGAATTCCTTTGGGTCTTGCCCTTGAATTAAAGCTTCATAATTATCAGTGCTCAAGATTAACTGCTTATCCTTTTTTTCGAGGGTTATTCTTTCGCTTGTTAAGTTTTTGACGATGTTGTTGAAAATCGCGAAAGGAATAGCAAGCTCGCCTTTTTCCATTAGTTTTCCAGGCACAATACTTCTTACGGCTAATTCTAGGTTGGTTGCGCTTAAAACGATTTTACCTTCGTCGGCTTTGAGTAAAAAACTTTTAAGAATTGGTAAGTTAACGTTACCACCAACAGCTCTTTCGAGATAACCCAAACCCTCAAGTAAATTAGTTCTTAATACTATTAGTTTCATATTATATATTAATAAATACAGTAGTAGAGATTAGTAGGACCTGTGGAAACGTTGATAAGCGTAACATTCGTTGATTTTTATTAGTTTTTTTAAGCGTTCCTAGATTGGTTTTTTGTTGATAACTCATGGTTTGTGTTGTGGAAATATTTTGACAACTTCGGATTTTAAAAATTTTTAAGACAACTTATAAACAGTTTATCTAGGTTTTATACAGCCTTTCTTTTATCAAAATTATTTTCTGGTTCAAGATGGGGTTTTCATTAATTTCTCTTGAAATTTTATCATAAGCGTGAATAACTGTTGTGTGATCTCTTTTTCCCAACCTTTCTCCGATGTGAGGATAAGAGAGTTTTAAAATTTCTCTTAAAAGATACATTGCAATCTGGCGAGGTTCAACAATTTCTTGTTTGCGACTACGATTCACTAAATCACTTTGTGGAATTTCAAAAAAATCTCCGACCGATTTTATAATCTCGGTCGCGGTAATATTTTTTGCCGAAACCTGAATTGTCTCATTGATAATTTCATCAAGTTTTTTACTATCAAGCTTCTCACTCTTAAATTGTTTGTAAAAAGCAACCTTATTTAAAACCCCCTCCAATTCCCGAATATTATTTTGAATCTTAGCCGCTATTGTTTCGAGGGTTTTGTCGTCAATGTCCAGGTTTTGGCTTTGCATTTTGTTTTTTATGATCGCGAGCCGCATTTCATAGGTGGGATAGCTAATATCCGCAATCATCCCTCCTTCAAACCTTGATCGAAGCCGTTCTTCTAGGGTTGGTATAGCCGCCGGTGGCCGGTCAGAAGACATTATAATTTGCTTGTTATTTTCGTAGAGTGTATTGAAGGTATGGAAAAACTCGGTTTCGGTTGCGGTTTTGCCACCGATAAACTGAATATCATCAATTATTAAAACATCAATATTACGATATTTGTTTTTTACATCCTCCATTCTTTTGTTTCGGAGAGCCCAGACCACATCATTTAAAAACTTTTCCGAAGAAACATATAAAACCACCACCTTGTCTTTATATTCTTCTCGGATAGCATTACCCACCGCTTGAAGAAGATGAGTTTTCCCCAAACCTACACCGCCGTAAATAAAAAGTGGATTGTATTTTTTCCCCACATCTTTAATTACCGATTGCACTGCGGCATAAGCAAGTTCGTTTGATGATCCAACCACAAAAGTTTTAAAAGAGTAGCGAGGATTTAAATTAGTTTTCGGATCAATTTTAAGATCAATTAGTGGCGCCTGATTTTTTTCCTTTGTTTGCGCGCTTAGTCGAGGAGGGGTTTTAGTGTCGGCGTTAGTTTGAAGAGCGCTTGCGGTAACGACATAATCAACATTCCTTATAGTACTATCAACATTTCGGAGAGAACCCAAAATTATTTTGTGGTAGCGATTTTTTACCCACTCCTTAGCAAAATTATTAGGTAAGCTGACAAGAACAACTCCGTCCTTCTCTTTTTTATCGACGAGCTGGCTATTCTTGAACCAAGTTAAAAAATTTGGTCGTGAAATTTGAAGTTCAATTTCCCCTAAAACTGTCCGCCACATTTCGTTTTGATTCATTGTTAGAAAAATTTATAAAAATAAACAGAAAACCCGTTTATTCAATTAACTATAGGTAGATTCTTAAAAGTTTCAACATTGAGAACAAACCCTTTTTGTGATTTAATTGTGGATTACCTGTTGATAATTTATTTAAGCCGTTCTATAATTTAAAGAACAAATGAGCGTCACCTACCAACCAAAAAAAAAGAAACGCAGAAGGACGCACGGTTTTTTAAGGCGAATGCAGACAAAAAACGGGCGGAACGTAGTCCAAGCCCGCCGTCGGAAGGGGCGTCGCCGTCTCTCCGTTTAGGGTGGCTTTTTTCACTCTTAAAACAGAACCTGGCCACTTTCGTGGAAATAAGGGATTAGTAATCATAGTTTCAAAGTCAGTTGCGCGACTTGCGACAAAACGAAACCTTTTAAGGAGGCGTATTCGAGCCATAACAATGCTAATTCTAAATAGGAAAGAAAAAGATAAAAAATTTATTATAATTGCTCGTCAAGGAGCGCCAAACCTTTCATTTAAAAATTTAAAGACGGAGATTTGCAATCTTATTGATGGTTCGACCCATTCGAATACCTCAGGGCAAGCAAACTCACCATCGCGCCACCAACACTGAGCTGATCGAACGTATTGACAAGAAGTCCTTTTAACGAGGATACTTACTTCTATGGCTGAACTTTTTAAGAATTATCTCTACGAACCATTTCTTAATCTTTTAATATTCCTTTATAACAACCTTACCTTCCATGATTTGGGGTTAGCAATTATTTTTCTAACCATCCTTGTTAGAATAGTTTTATTCCCAATTTTTTATAAAGGAGCGCGCGATCAAGCCTTAATGACACGACTCCAACCCCACGTTAAAAAAATCCAAACCGACCATAAAGATGACAAAGAAAAACAAGCAAAAGCGTTAATGGATCTTTATAAAGAACACCGACTAAACCCATTTTCTGGTTTTGTTCTTCTTTTATTGCAATTACCTGTTTTTATCGTTCTCTTCCAAATATTTACGCGCGAGCTTTCTAACACCGTTTTCGTAAGTCATGTTTTTTTAGGAATTATTGATCTTACGGTAAAAAGTTTTCCAATCGCCATCGTTGCCGCTCTCTTGCAGTATTTTCAAGGTAAGTTGGCCCTACCACAAACAAGCCCGTCAACTAGCGGATCGCCAGTGGCGCAAACTGGCAAACTCATGGTTTTTTTAGGGCCAATTATTACAATTGTAATCCTTGCTGGATTACCGGCCGCCCTAGGGCTTTATTGGAGTGTTTCAAACTTGTTTTCTGTGGGTCAACAGATATATATTAATAAGAAAATGCCAAAGTTAGACAAATAATATGGATAAAATACTCGAAAAACTCAATAATTTGCTCAATTTACTGGGGTTTCAAGAGGTAAAAGTTAATCTTGATGAGGAGCACCGGAAAATCTCCATTTTTATCGATGATAAATTGGTTGAGGAAAATGTTGCTGGTTTTCTTTCTGCACTCGACCAAGTTGTCAGCTTAATGCTTAAAAAAGAAAACTTACCGAACTACATTGTTGATGTGAATTATTATCGAAAAGAACGAGAGCGTTTAATTTTAGAACTCGCAAGAGCGGCGGCCCACAAAGCAATGATTACAAAACAAGCGGTGGAGTTGCCACCAATGAACGCCTACGAGCGGCGACTAGTGCATTTGGAAATTACAACTCACCCGGAATTAAAAACCGAGAGCTTGGGTCTCGGTAAAGAAAGGCACATCGTGATTAAGCACCTCGAGTAATTAATCAATTTTCAAATTAAGTGCGTAAAGCCCCCGATCAAAGCGGTTTATAAAGTAAAAACGATCGCCTAAATATTGCGGATGGTAAACATCAAGCGGTTCTGTAATTTCGCTGCCATTAAGTAAAATTTGGCGGAAAGCGCCAGTTGTTTGGTTGTACGTATAAAGACCATCAGTTGATCGAAAAGATTTTTGGAAGTAGTCGTCTGGCAATGTTTGGTTGGGCGGTAAAATTTGCGGCACAAAACAAAAAGTGGTACTTGCCGTATTATTGCATTTCGAAGGTAGGGTGGTGAAAAAAGTTAGAATTCCTTTTTGGAAAGAGTTGTCAAAAATCTTAAATTTGTTTGGTAAGCTAAACCCAAAAGCATTTTTTTTATCATCCGAAAAACCAATTACCAACCCCCGCTCATTGTTTATGAGAAGGTTTAAGGAAAGTGTTTTTAAATCAAGTTGCCACACTCTACTTGTGTAAGTAGAATTACCTTTTTCAAAAATAAGCAGAGATTGAGGCGATCGGAAAGCGAACTTAACGTCTTTTAATCGAAAGTCCTTAATCAAGGTTTTATAGCTGGGCGGGTTATTTTTTAAGTCAACCAAGCTAAGGTTTAAGTTATTACCATTTTTGACGGTCGCGATAAGTTCGTTGTTACTACTTCCCCAAGTGGCGTTTAAAATTTCTGCTGGCAACGGATGCCAACTTTTGCCGTTAAAATCAAAAATTCCCCAGCTTGGTGACTGCGGATCGCCGAAAGCGGCTAGAACTTTTTGGGCAGTCGGGTCAGCTTCAATAAAATTCAAAGCGTTCATTGTTTGGCTTGAAACCGAAAGATCGGGCCCTTCTTTCGCGCTGTAAGTTTTGCCGTCTATCCCGAAATAATAAACATCCTTTGAGTCTGCTCGGACAATAAAATCAAAAACAGCGCTTTCAGAAATTTTCTTGAGAGTCGGCAAGGAGTTTGTTTGGTTTTGCGTTCCAGAATTTACCGCTGATGGTTGGTTTCCGCCGTTTTCGCTAGAGATCGGTAGAGTTGAATTTTGATTTTCAGGAGAAGAAGGCGATGAAAACAAAGCTCGCATAAGCAAATAAATGCCGAGCGCGATTATAACCGCGCCACTAACTATTATTATTTTTTTTACAACAGGTTTCATTTTTTATTTAGCACCATTTCAAATCTTTATTACCGAAAGGAGGCTCGTTTAAAGGTTTTCGAATGTTTTTATCAATCTCATCTTTGTTTTTGAAATAATTAGGGCATTTATCTTGTGTGCAATCATCTATATAGAAAGGTCCGCAATTCGGTTTGTAAAACCCTTGATCTTTCGTACTCTTATAAAAACCTCCCCCGTGAGAATAGCTTTGATTACAAGAACTTACCTCTAATACAAATAAACGGCTTTGTTCCTGTAGACAAGTAGATAAAGCATCGCCGCTTAGAGAGGTCCCGTTCGATGTCCCGTCATTAGTGCAAAATTTTTGTGATATAGCTCCTGGAGAACACGCTCCTAAAATATATGCTAAAGAAGAGGTTGTGGTAGGAAAATCGTCTTTAAGAGACGGTGATTTAAGCTTCACTAACTCCGGATTAACTGTGTTTAAAATGAGATATGAGCCGAAAAGAAGAAGTAGACCCCAAAGCGCTGAACTGATCATGTTTTTTCCCTCATTCTGCTTATCTGGACTGCCACCAGAAACACTGTAATAAATTGAACCAACCACAATCATTCCAACAGCGAGCACGCCAGATATACCAAGCGCAAAAACATAAAGATTGTTTATAAATCCCCCAATATCACTGGAGTCCGTATTGCCCGAACCAACAAAGTTTGTGTTTATAGAAATTGCTCCAGCGACAAAAGGAGAGCAAATTATGAGGACGATTATGATAAATAAATATTTTTTCATTTTATTGAAGGTTAATAAATAGTTAGAGATTTGCGAGTTTTCGCTAACTCCAACGGGTTTTTATTGTTAAAGATCGATGAATTTATTGAAAGGTTTCGCTGGTCTGCGTAATTAGGCGTTCCAAGTTTAATTGTTAATTGGTTATCATTACCGCCTTGAGCAACCTCACTATTTACTTCCCAAGAAAAAATCAAATCTTTAATTGAATTAACACTGAAGAAATATGGAATTGCCTGAAGCGAAAACTCACTACCAGCTTTTACGGTATTTTGCGGATAGGGCGCGTCAATTACGGTTTTGGCTTGCGTGATCGGAATAGAAATCGCGGATTCAAGGTCACCGCTTGCTGTTTTTATCCTCACTCTAATAAAATGACTGTCACCATCAAGCTTGGTAATTTTAAAAGTAATTTCTTTAAGACCAACCCCTTGTGAAAAAAGATTTTCATCAAGATACCAGAAAAAATTAGCGTTAGATAGGTCGGCAAGTTTGTTGTTTTGTAGAAGCTCGGCTGAAACCGAAACTGAAGCGTAAGTCGTAGCCGGCGCTTTTAAGAGATAGTCAGCCGGATAAAAACTGCGTGCTTGCCAAGTGAGAACAATTTGACCCTTAGAAGTAGTTTGAGCTTTCGCAGAAAAAGAGAAGCTAACAATAATTATAATCGCGAAAAACGAAGTAATTCGGGAAAGTAAAACTTTTCGTTCAATTTTTAGAGTCATTATTTCGGTTTAGGTATATTCAAGTTACGACTAGCTTCACCAACACTCGTGGCGCCCTTAATAAGTGATTGTGGTAGAGAACTGCCGCCAGCGTACTGACCAATCACTGATCCAATTTTAGCCCCTAACGGTCCGGCTAAACCACCACCCGCTGCGCTACCAGCAAGTTTACCACCGGCTTCTGCAATCTTTGGATTATTATGAACAAACGCCTGAACAAGAAAAACAATGGTAAGCGTCGGAAGAAGTGGTAAAATATTTAACGCGTATTTTATGGCCTGTCGGCTGAATTTAAGGGCGGTTTTGTCACCTTTTTTCCAAGCCCAAAAAGTTTGCGCGGCGGTGCCAAAACCCTGAATTACCGGCGAAATCGCTAAGCCAATACCAGTCCAGTCAATAAGAAAGCAAACACCATCAATAAATAAGAAGGCAAAAGAACCGATAATTAATTCCGCTTCTTTATACTTATTAATTTCCTCAGCCATGTTTATTTTTTAGTTAATCCTTTGATTTCGATCATTTGTTCGGGGTTGGTTGTGATAATTTGGTCCTCGGTATAAGATGCGATTATTTTCATCGCCACATGTTTTAAGCCCGCAAAGAAAAGCCCTTCACCCACACCCGCTTCAAGTAAAAGAGCTCTTTCGCCTTCCGTAAGATCAAAAGCTTTAGTCACTGCTTCAATTGAAGCTGGCGACTGCTTCATTAAAAGTTGGATTGAAGAATTAGTGACAATTGGCCGGCCGTATTCTGAGCGTAAAAAATCTTCAACGTCTTGAGTAATAGTTGTGATACCTAAATAATATTTCCGGCAACGTTTCACCAGTCCGAAAAGGAAAGAAGCGCTGTCTTTGTATTTCATCATCAGCCACGCTTCATCAATAATTAAAATCCGCTTTTTTAGTTCCGAACGAACCAAGCTCCAAATAAAATTCAAAACAATATACATTGCGATTGGTCGGAGCTCTTCTTCAAGATCGCGGATTGAGAAAACAATCAGCCGGTTTTTAATATCCACGTTTGTCGGCGCATTCGTAAAACCGGAATACGTGCCATGAGTGAATTTATCGAGCCGTTCGGCAAGTGTTTTACCACCTTCGGTGTTCCGAAGAATAACTTGTAGATCTTCAAGAAGTGGCGGGTTTAATTCTTTTGTCGTGCCAAAATTTTCGGCGGTGATATCGCGGGAAGCGTAAGTTTCGGTAATTACACGGTCAAGTAAGGCGTCTTCTTCTGGCGTCACCGCGCCAAGCATCAGTTTTACAAGGCCGGTTAAATTTAAAATATGGGACTTAAAAACATCCGCCGGCTCTTCGCCTTCAGGCATTAAAGGAATGTCGAAAGGATTAATGTGGTGCGGCGAAGTTAAGGAGATTTTAAAATAGCTACCACCGATTGCGTTCGCTAAGTTTTGGTATTCGTTTTCCGGGTCAATCACAATTACATCCGTTCCTAACATCATTGACCGAAGAATATCGAGCTTGGTGGCGTAGGATTTACCGGCGCCGGCCTTGGCGAAAACAACCGAATTGCCGTTCTCAAGTGAGAAACGATCAAAAATAATTAAGCTGTTGTTGTGCATATTAATACCATAGAGAATACCTTTGTCGGAAGTTAAGTCCGGTGAAACAAATGGAAACAAGGAAGAGGCCGGACCAGAGTTTAGTGGTGTAGTAATTGAAAGCTTGTCTTGTTCAAGTGGTAAGGTTGCGTTAAATCCCTCAAGTTGACGGAAAAGCGCCGGTTTTAAATAAACTAATTTTGATTCGAGCATTGATTCGATAGTGCTTTCAAGCTTATTCAATTTTTCAATCGTTGCTCCGTAGAAAGTAATGTAGACGCCGACTTGAAAGAGTTTTTCTCGCGCTTGCATAAGTTCGTCGCGTAGTTTTTCCACATCTTGATAAGCGGTTTCAAGCATTGGGTCACGCACAAGTCCTTTGTCTTCTTTTTCAGAAATCTCCGCTTGGATTTGTGCCACCTTTTTTCTTAAATTGCGGAGAGCGAGAGCGGTGTCCATTGGGTGGACGAAAATTGAAATATCCATCATTTCGGCAAGATTAATAATCGAAGAAAACCAGCCGCTTGAAACATAACGAGGATAGGTGAAAATAAATGCGGTTTTCACGAAGTAATCGCCAAGTTTCAGGTAATTCGAATTTACTTCCACTCCAGCGGGAGCAATAACGTTTGGTAGGTCTTCAGCGCCCGGTTCGTAACTTTGAGGTATTTTTATCTTCGCCATTTTTATTTTTTAGCAATTTCCAGGCCTTTCTTTTCGACAAGTTGCGGATTGTATAAATTGTAAAAAAGCTCAATAAGTTCCTCGTCATTTAAAACCGCCACCCTTAAACCAATTTGTTGTAAGCCGCTTGCCACCTGGTTTACGCGGTGACTAAGCTGTTCCAATTTTTCTTCTGCGTTCGCTTTTTCCTCCGCGCCTGCCGCCGGTTTTGTTTTAAAATTAAATAAGCTAAAAATCCCCTTTGCGCCGCTATTTGTAATGCCCGTTTCGTAAGGCACCGTAACGAAGAAAGATTTGGTGATAATGGCGTTTTCTTCAACGAAAGCGCGAATGAAATTAATGTATTCCTCAATTTGAATTTTCAAAAGCTCGTTTGTTTCTGATTGTCGCCGACCCTCAATCTTTTCGAGATAATCGTTCACGTTCACTTTTCTGGAGTGGATAAAAAACTGGACGGAAAAATCAAGAGTGTTTAGGAAGTTTTGAAAGCTGTTTAATATAATGGTTTGCTCGGCCTCCGACTTTAAATCAAAATTTACGCCGCTCACGATAAGAATTTGGCGCAAACCGCCGTTTTTTAAATAAACAACACTGTTTTTGATTTCCTTTATGTCAACGAATTTTTGGGTGGCTGGAGCAATGTTTTCTGCCATAGTTTTAATTTTATCAATAATCAACCCGTTTCGCTATTTTCTTTTCACCGGTTAGAAAGGTTACGACCTGATACTTATCGTCTCCATCTTTAGTTTTCGGCGAGAAAAGTTTGCCGGTTGCGACATCAAGGGCAAGCGATTTTATTTTTTCCTGAAGATTCATTGATTTTCTAGCCGCTTCAATTTTCTCGATTTGGCTTATATCAAGCTCTGTTTCTTTAATCGCTCTTTGCCAAATAAACTGACGCGGTTGCCAAACAAAGCCAACGGCAGCGAGAAGAATTTTAGGCAATGACTGGCCGTTAATTTTTATAAAAGCCAAGCCAATCGCAATACCCGCGGCAATTATCGTAGTCAAAAGCCACAGATAAAAGTTAAAAACGTAAAAAGAAAGAAAACTTAAAATAGCGGCTCCAGCAACGTAAAAGAATTGTTGGAGCGTCAAAAAACCAATGATTTTAGGTTTCTCTTCTATAAATTGTGGCACTTGGAAACTGGACATGATAATGACGATGACTATGACAATGACCTAAATTACTAAGGCGACTTAAAAAGATAACTTCCGAACTTTCTCAACCTTTTAGCCAAACTACTGGCTTTTTCTAAAATTTTTTCGTGTGTTTCTTTGGAAATGTATTTTTCGTCAAACGCGCAATCTAAACACGCTACTACTTCGTCCAAAGAACCATGCGCCCGATTGACATACAATCTCGTTTCTTTATCGCTATTTTTATTTGCCCCTTCAGCGATGTTTAAAATTATTGAATCGAGAGCTCTTCTTGTTTGGTCAATGAGAGAAAATTTTTCTTCTTTGGGATAACTATTCATTATCTCCCACAACTCAGTTCTTAGGGTTCTCGCGTCTTTGTAAATATCCCAGTCCCTGAATCTAAATCCGTATTTGTCATTGATTATAGTCATTGTCATGGTTATTTCAGGTTAATAACGTTTCCTTTGAGTTTAACTTCTGGTTCAGAATTTTTTTTGACAGGTATTTGTGATTGTTCGGGAATAATTTCTTTTGGAGAATCTTTTTTGTCGAAGATCTTTCCAGTCCAGAAAGGTTTTTCCGTCCGAGGCGGACCATTTTTAGGTTGCATGATTGGCGACAACGGCCCAACAATAGGAGGTTTTGAAGCTGGAACTGATTGAGTGGTTGACCTCTCTTGAACTAGCGGCGCCACGATTATTTTTTCGGCTGATGCTTTATTTTTTGTGGGTGTAAGAGTTTCGAGGTTAATAATTCCGCTTTCTTTGCCAAAAGTTTCGGCTGGCGTGCTAAGCTCGCTGTAGTGGACTATCTTTGTCATCTCTTCCGGCGTTTCGATTTTAACCTTGACGCTATCTTTATTTTCTTCTCTCTCACCACCCTTTTTGAAAAAATTTAAAAAGCCCCGATTTTTCGGCCGTTCCGTATTTTCCGTGAAAGATTTTTCTTCGTGAAGAATAAGTGGTTTGTCTTGAGGCGTATCGAAGGATTTCCCTTGATTCGAAGGGGTGAGGTTTTTTTCTGTTTTTGAAAAAGTAGTTGTTTTTAAAATTTCGGCTAACATTCTTGGTTTCTTTTCGTCGGCGTCAACCTTGTCGCCTATTTCTGAAAGTAAAATAGTGTTTTTCGCAGTATTATCCTTAATCAACTCCTCTGTGTTAAAATTTTCCGCTTTCTCAAGAAGATCGCTAATTGGCGTGTAAATAAGATCTACGTCGCTATATTTAGGGCCTAGAATTTGTTCGTTTATACTTCTAATAAGCGGTTCGATTGACCGGCCATCAATTGCAAGAGTGGATTCAATTTCTTTCGGAAAATCATCAATGCGCAGAACCCCGATAAGAACTTTTCCCACAACCGCCGCTATTGTCGGAATTTTTTCATCTGCAACGTGATTTGTTTTTGCTGACCGAAAAACAACATCAGCCGTTTCGTAAGAAAAGATAGAATTTTTTAGAATTATCGGCAGATTGTCATACAAATTTATAATTTTTTCTAACGGAAGAAGCGTTAAACTAGAAGGAAGAGATAACAAATTTAATCCTAAATATTGAATTGGCGAAGCAAGAAAGTATGTGTAAATTGAGGAACGGTAAATTTTAAGAGTTTCTAGCTTGTCTTTAGTTTTTTCCCCTGGTATCGCTTCAAGAATTGCGTTATGAAATCTTTTTAATAAATCAAAATCTAAGCCGCGATATATTTTTTCAATATCATGTCCGTTGCCAAGATTTATAACAATAGTGGCTAAAATTGGCATCATATGCTCTTGCCACTCTAATTCAGTGAGATCACCTCTAATAGCTGGAATGCCTTGAATGAGGGCTGGCCAGATAATAAAAGACCACTCCTCATCAGTAAACTTCTCAATAAAAGATTGGAGGTTTTTACCGGCCGTGGCAAAATTTTTTGATTGCAATTCTTTCCAAACGTTTTCTTCCCAAGTCGGAAAAGAATAAACCGTTGTTTTTACGTATTCATTCATAATAGATAATTATTTTTCTCCGGATGGTTTATATTCTTGTTTTCGACCGCCAGTTGTCACGTCTTTAATAGTAGCGATATACATTTTCGGTTTTTTAATATTGGTGGTTAGTAATGGATTAAGGTATTCGTTTGTACGAACATCTGTTTCTAAGAGGTTGTACCCCGCGTTAACTAATGAAGAACGCATGTCATTCGGTAAATTTTTTATGGCGCTATCAAATTTAGCTTTTCTTTCGGTTGCTTTGCTCATTTCATGGCCAGCGTCGATGGCCGTGTCATTCGCTTTATTAAAAACTTCTTGCGCCTTGTCTATATCTACTTGATTGCCACTGGCTTGAGCATTATTTAATCTTTGTCGGGCCGCATTCAAGTGAGTTCCCGCCCTGTTCAATATTTCTTGAGCTTTTTGTTCAGCCTTATCAACTTCTTTTGCTTCAACGGCGATATCTTTTACGATTGCGACTTGTTCTGGTTCTGAAGCGCTAATAAATCTTCTTGATTTTTCATCAATTGATAGGCCTTTTAATTCAGCGCCAGCGGCGTCAACTTGTTTATCTATGCTTTGAGTAGCATTTTTTAAATTTTTACCAACCGCTCGGATAGGAGCGGCAATTCCAGCTAAAGAGAAACGGCGGTTTCCAACATTAAACCCAAGGTTTTGACCAAATGTTTGGAGATTATTAACAAAATCCCTACCCTTATCTGTTCGAAACGGTTTTGTTGCGATACGACCAGCTCTAGAACCAGCCCAAGATTGAATACCCTTACCTGCTTCTCCAAGAAGATTCATCGCGCCACTTGCTCCAGTGATACTCAATTTTTGAGCTACAACAAGGCCGCCAATCAGAAAACCACCAAGAAGAAACATATTAAGGCCAGGGATAAAAATTATTTTAATAGATGGGTCAACCCCAGCGAGTAATCCCTGAGCACTAGCAAGAAAACTAGATTTTCCTGTTGGATCGGTTAGATTCAACGTTTTCATGGTGGTAGCGGCAAGATAAATAAAAAATAAAACTGCTGGTCCGAAAAAGATCCATTCGAAAAACTTACTCCACCAATTCGTGAAATGTTTAGAAAGGCCAGGAATAACCCAAAATAGCCAGACAATCGGTGAAATTATTAGAAGAAAAGACAGGTTAAAAAATCTAAGGAAAAGCATAAAAGATAGAGCGAGAAGCACAAAAATAGCGAGAACGTTAAAAGCGGTAATAAGCCAAGGGGCTATAGCGAACATAATTGCTGAATAACCAAAAGTTGTAATTGCTGAAAAGTTAGGAGAAGAACCACCCACTGAATCAAGTAATTTTTGTGGACTGAATAGGCCTGATAGAACACTAAAAATAGCCTCGGAATCTCCCATTCTAGCGTAAAAGAAGTTCATCAAAGTTTGACTGAAATCAATAAAGACAGCGGCTATTGTTAAACTAAAATTTACAAGAATTGCGGCTGCAATTAATTTCGGCAAAAGTTTTTTATAACCATATTCTTCTTGGCGAAAAATAGTGGCAACAGCCATTATTATAATTACTAGAACAAAACCGAGATTAGCTACATCTCGGACAACTGCCCAGCCAGTTGTAACAAAAGAATTAGCCGTAATCAAAGTTTGAAGATGAATTGTTAGACCACCGATTGTATTCACTAAGCTAAAAAGAAGGCCGGTAAGCGTTGCTAATAAATAACCGATGATAGCAAAAAGCATTATTGGCACAACATTATAAATCGCGCCGATCGAAAAAAGACTGCCGAAAATTTTACTTGTCCAGCCCTGACTTTGATCTGGGTTGGTTTGGCCAAACGCTAATTTCGGCGCAGTAATTAGTAAAAAAATAAAGAAAGTCACCACTAGTAAATTAATAACTTTTTTTTCTAACATTTTCTTAAATATCTTTTTCATCTAAATTATTTTCAGTTTTGGCAGGTGTTTAGATTATTTTCGACATCAGTTTTCATCAGTTGGATTTGAGAGAAGAAATTGTTGGCGTCACTCGAATAATTATCAGCGGTAGTTTTTGCCGTGGTTATTGTTTTTGTATCAATAATGTTTAAATCCGCAAGGTTTTTAGCGTTATTTACGGCGTCTTTGTAGCTGTTCATCCGGTTTGAGAGAAGTTGAACAGCGTCAAGTTTTGCCCTAATCGCTAAGCGGTTTGTGGTGGTTGCGGTTTCGAACTGACTTTTTGCTAAAGTTGCGTCTAGGCCTTTTTGGGTTTTACAACTAATAAGATTTTGAAGGTCGGAAAGAATAATTTCGTTTGTGCTTGAAGCAAGATACAAGGTTCCTGAAGCGCGATTTAGAGAATCGATCGCGCTATTTATAGGATTAAGATAAACCGATTTGCTTTGATCTAAAGAATTTTGTTTTACTTGATCGATCGTAGTTGAAGCAAGGCGGAGTGAGTTTGGTAAACGGCCGAGATCATCCGATGTGTAAGATCGTGAAAGTGAAGTTTGTGTTTTCGAAAGAGTTGGACTTGAAAAACCTTTCACACCCTCTTTGATTACTCGGTTAATCATGGCGTCTAAAACCGCGCCGGCAACATCAGCGATATCTTGCGCGTTAATTATGTAACTGAAATCAGAGCCGACAGTTTGTTTTAGAGATTCACCGACAAACGTGCCAGGTGTTGTGATTTGATCGTTTGTGCAAATCCAAGGGCCTTCTTGAGCCGGATTTGTTGGAGGCGGATTGTTTAGTGAGTTATACGCGTCATCCCAAGGTATCTGACTGGCCGAGCCAGAACCGTTTAGCGGTAAAACATCTCTTTGAATTGTTAAGCCGTCATTCCATTCTCTTGTCCATTGAAGGCAACGCTTGATTGAAATTGTGCCTTGGCTTGCTTGCGCTTCTTGTCTTTGCGCTTCCGCTTGCTTGCCTTGTTTTGAAAGCAATTCGTCATAAGTCAAAAGAAAGCGACCAATATCATTATTTTGCGGTTTTAAAAGTTCTTGATAGGCGATCCAGCCACCATTCTCAAAATTGCTAAAAAAATTATCAACATTGTCTACTACTTGATCTAAAGTGCAACTTATTTGCCGGCTAAAAGTGGGTTGCTGAAGAGCTATTTGGAGTTTAAAGCGATCAAGCGGCCGACATAATTGCGCAAGACCAATCTCCTGAAGCGTGTCACCAACCGCCGCTTGAGCGGCGTCTTGCACTACTTTACCGAAGTTTTGAGTATAGAGTGGCTGGCCAGTCGAATCACCTCGAATCCAAGCGGTTGTTTGGTCAATTAGAGTATCAAGAATTCGTCTTTTTAAGGTAGCAAGAAAGGTTTTGTATGCGAATTCGGCAATTTGCGCTATCCAACCTGTCGAGTTACTCGTAGCATCAGCTGCTGTGGAAGCCGCTGTCGCTCCAGTAGCAGCCGCAATTTCTGTTAGATAAGGAACGTCAATTAAATCCGCTTGTGAGCGGAGAGGAAAAAATCCACCAACAAAGATAATAAGTGTTATAAGGGAACCAATTACAAGATTTTTAAAGATTGTTCGCTTTCTCATGATTTTAGAGATTGGTATTGTTCAGAGAGGAAACTATAAAGATTAGCATCCGTTTCACTCATATTCTTTAATTCATTTAAGACCAAATAAGCTTTTAATGGGTCGGTTTGGAAATTTACGATTGCTTGATAATAGACAAGTTTTTTCTGCCAAGCATTAAGAAGCTCAAGATGGATAGAGGAAAAATTTGGCGGTATTTGAAGCGCAAGCAAATCACTTATGAGCGAAGGAATATTTTCAATAATACGATTTAACGGCGCAGGATTTTTTTTGACAAGGAAATCACTAAAAGCGGCGGGGACGGTTTCTCCGAAAGCCACAATATGATTTTGGAGAATACTCACAACCGTTTTAATGTAGATAATTTTAAATTCTTTTGAAGCGTCAGTGGAGATTCTAATATCTTTTTCGCTGTAAACGGAATAATCTATTTTTTTAGAAAAATTTCCGTTTAGTAAGTCGCCTAAACTATCAAGTGAAGATTTTTTAATGCCGCCCTCTGTTTGCGCGTTAGGATTCTCGTTAAAAATTTTCGCGGCGTAAGTTTGAGCGAGAAGATCAGTAAAATTATTAGACGCTTGATTCGTGTTTGCCAGTCCGGCGGTTGCTGGTCCGGCAGTTGCTGGATTTCGCAGTAGGGCCGCTTCAAAAGAAAGGCTAGGGTCGTTCTTATTTCCCGAAACTAGCGACTGAATAACAGAACCTATTTCACCGCCACCGTTTTTAAAAGCGATTGTGTAGAGAAAATAGCCGACACCGATAAGGAGTATAAAAAGCGCGCTTATTCTTCTTTTTTTCATGAGTAGAGAAGAGCTATTATCAGCCCTTACTCATTCATTATACAATATTAGAGAGAGCGTTTTTATCGCATTAATGCTGATATTTTGAGGGCGGGCGTTTTCTAGAATGTTAACTGAAGCAAGTTTATTTTTTAGCGCCACAAGGTTCGGCTTATTATCTAAAAAAGGATAATTTTTGAGGTTATTAATCACGGTTTTTCGCGGTTGGCGGAACAAAATTTTTATTAATTGATAGTAATTTGAGGCAATTTCTCTATTAATTTCCGTTGTTTTAAGCCGAATAATTGCCGAATCAACCTTTGGTTGAGGTTCAAAGCTTTTCTTGTCTATAAAGTCGATTATTTCCGGTTCAGCCCAAAACTGCACGGCGGCGGCAAGGATATTCATTTTTGGCGGCTTTGCGGTAATTCGCAAAGCAACTTCTTTTTGTATTGTGAGAACGGTAAAGGAAGGTAAATCTTTCATTTCAGAAATTAACCGGAGCAACTTGCCGGTCAAATAGTAAGGAATATTACCAACCAATTTATAGGAGCTAGAATCTAGAGAATAAAATCTAGAAAAATTTGGAATAATTTTCAAGACGTCGCCTTCAATGATTTTAATTTTTTTGTCGTCTTTAAATCTTTTTTGGAGTTCAGCAGAAAGTGTTTTATCTTTCTCTATCGCAATTATTCTAGATTCTAGATTCTGAATTCTAGATTCTAATTCTCCCGTCAACTCTCCATGCCCCGGACCAATCTCGATTATTGTTTCTCCATCATGAATATCTAGAGCGGAAACAATTTTTTTGATTTTCTCCTGATTTTTTAGAAAGTGTTGTCCTAATTTAGCTCCCATGGCATAATCTATCTATCAGTAGAATTTTAGTACATTTGAAGACCTTTTTTAAGGGTGAATCACGAACGGCCAATTTCTGGTCGTTGCTTTTTGTTTTCGGCTTGTTAGGTTTAAATGTTTTTCTTTTGACTGGCAAAGAGAATTTTTTGGCGAACCGTCTTTCTATAAACTGGGCAAGCGGCGGTCCACTTCCCGCAATTAAGAATAACTCTCTTGCTCTTTTGGGCGGATTAATAAGTGATTCGCGAGAAGTTCAAACAAATAAATTTATGGTTCTCAGTGACGGCGCCGTAATTGGTTCGGTTAATCCTTTGAGCAACACAATGCCAACGCGCAACGGTTTGAAGCGTTATATCGTAAAACGCGGCGATACTTTTTCTTCGATTGCAAAAGAATTTAGCGTAACGCCAGAGACGATTAAATTAGCAAACACCGGTTTAAAATCACAGTTAAAATTAGGACAAGAATTAACAATTTTGCCGGTTTCGGGAATAATCTATAGCGTAAAAGACGGCGATAGCTTGGATTTAATCGCCAATCTTTATAAAGTTGATCCAGATTTAATAAAACAATTTAACATCAATTATCAGCAAATTTTAAGCAGCGGAAATAGCACCCTCATTCTTCCTTATGCTAAGCCAATTGCCAAATCAACTCTTTCAAATTACGCCGACACCCTGCCAGATTTAAAAGGTTACTTTGTTTTGCCGGCAATTGGTTGGAATTGGGGCGAACTTCACGAATATAATGCTGTTGATATTGCAAACCAATGCGGCGCGCCGATTTACGCTTCAGCTGAAGGTTTGGTTGTGCCCGATGACGTGTTGGGAGATGGTTTAGACGGCTGGAATAACGGTTACGGTCTTTTTGTTTTATTGAAACACCCTAACGGCACAGAGACGCGTTACGGGCATTTAGGAAAAGTTACAGTCCGTCCCGGCGATTTTATATCGCAAGGCGAACAATTGGGTTTAATGGGTAATAGCGGTAACACTCACGGCCCGACTGGCTGCCATTTGCATTTTGAAGTGATTGGCGCTAAAAATCCTTTCGCCCTAAAATAATCCTTAATCGCTGTTTTTTAATCTATATTGAAGCGCTTCAGCAAGATGCGCTGTTTTTATTTCTTCAGATTTTTCGAGATCGGCAATTGTTTGAGCAACTTTAAGCACTCGGTAATAACCGCGGGCAGAAAGGAAAGCTTTCTCAAGCGTGTTCTTCAAAAATTTTTGGGCGGCCGGCTCGATTTTAATTAAACTCTCAACTTGCCGAGAAGACATTTCTCCGTTGCTCCAAATTTTCGGCTTAATATTTCGGAAACGATTTTCTTGAATAGCGCGAGCTTCGGTAACAAGCGTTCGAAAATTTTTATCCTCGTTCTCCAAAGAATTGTTTTTACTTTGAAGCTCTTCAATGGGAATGCGCGGCACTTCAATTTGAAGATCAATCCGATCAAGTAATGGCCCTGAAAGTTTTTTCTGATAGCGCATAATTTCATGCGCCGAACATTTGCAATCCTCATGAACGTCCTCAAAGTGGCCGCAAGGACAAGGATTCATTGTAAGGACGAGTTGAAATTTTGCCGGAAGAGTAACGGTTTGTTTTGCCCGAGCAATATTAATTTTCCCGTCTTCAATCGGCTGACGTAAACTTTCTAAGGCGTCGCGGTGGAACTCTGGCGCTTCATCAAGAAAAAGAATGCCACGGTGGGCTAAACTAATTTCGCCAGGTTTAGGGTTTGTGCCGCCGCCAACTAGGGCGACTAGTGAAGTGCTATGATGCGGTGAACGAAAAGGCCGAAAACTTAGAAAAGGATTTTCTGAATTTAATCCGGCAGCGCTCCAAATCTGCGTTATTTCAATAGATTCTTCGCGGCTTGGCGGCGGGAGAATTGAGGCGAGTGCTTGAGCGAGCATTGTTTTGCCGGTGCCTGGAGGTCCCGACATAAGCAAGTGGTGACCACCGCTTGCGGCGACAAGAAGAGCGCGCTTTCCATGCGCTAAACCCCTGATATCGGATAACCGATTTAATGTTGGCGGAAATTGCGGTTCGATTTTAGTTTTTGGTTGAGCGGTAATAGGCGTAATATTTTCCAGATGTTCTATAATCTGGCGGAGGTTTTTTACAGGAATTACTGTTAAATTTTCATCAATAGCTGATTCTAGAGCGTTTGAAACGGGTACAAAAATTTCTTTCAATTTTTTCTTGCGGGCGAGAAGAGCAATAGATAAAGCGCCGCTAATTGGCCGGAGTTCGCCGTCTAATGAAAGTTCACCGACAAAAATTTTATCTCTAGTTTCAAAAGGCTTCAGTTGGCCGCTTGCAAGGAGATAGGCAATCGCGATTGGTAGATCGAATTTTGAACCCGCTTTTTTAATATCAGCCGGAGCAAGATTGATGGTAATTTTTCTATTTTCTTTAGTTGGCGGTTTAATACCAGAGTTTTTAAGAGCTGAATTTACTCTTTCTTTCGCTTCAGAAACCGCCTTATCAGCTAACCCGACAATATTAAAAGAATGAAGGCCGACATTTAAGTCGGCCTCTACTTCAACAAGGTGAGCGTCAACGCCGTCAATTTCGGCGGAATAAAGCTTTGGCACACCCTTCATCATTTTTTATGAGCTTTACAAAGCTTTGATTGCGGTTCGGCGTGAAGCACGGCAAGTTCAATTTCTTCTCCGCATTCCTCGCAAAGACCGTATTTATTTTCGGCTATTTTTTCTAAAGCTAAATTTATATTCTCAAGGTTTTCTTCAAAGCTTTTTTTAAGTCCAAGCTGATTTGAAAATTCTTCCGCCTCGTCAGTTTCTTCATCGAATGCGTCAATATCGTCACCAAAGTCAGCAACCTTCTTAACTATTCCAATTTTCTTTTCGAGCCCCTCTTTTTCTTTGAGAAGTTGATTTTTGAAGTCAATGATTTGTTTTTCGTTTAAAGCCATTGAAATAAAAATAGCTCGGCGAACCGAGCATGTCAACAACGAGAAAACCTTAAATTTTTTAGAAACCCAAACGCTTTGCCGCTTCCGCGGCGCCAGCCAAATTAGTGCTCAAAAGCAAGTAATTATCAAACCAGGTGTAGCTTAAAGCCGCGTCTGGTAAGGCAAATTTAACAAGCGAAGTCGGCTTAGTTCGGACTTTACCGTCTTGCCAATTACTCGCCACGCCCGGATCGGTTAAGAAGAAATTTTTATTGTCTGGGTCGCTTTGGATTTTACTCATGCTGTCCTGAATCGGACCAACCGTTACGCCATCTTTTAATTTTAAAACTAGGCCTGGCCAGCTACCTTCGTTATTAATGAAAACAAAATGCGTGGCGTCGCTTTCAAAACTGTTCACGAATTCATCTGTGAAAAAACTCGGAGTGATTAATTGCAAAAACTCCTGTATGGAAATTATGTTACCGGCAGAATTTTTTAACACTACTTCTTCAAAAAATGGCGTGGAGGAACTAGTGAAAGAAACAGCGCTTGTAAAAGACGCTAAACTGACCGTAGGCATAGCGAGTGATCGTGTTTGATCGGCGGCTGTTTTGAAATAAGACAAATGAGTAGCTAAGGCCAACCACTTAGATGAAACCGGTTCTACGATTGGCGGTTCGCTAACAACTGGTGGTGGATTAGAAGTAAGAGGCAGTTCGCTAACAACTGAATTTTCTTCTCCATTTGGCGTCGAATTACTCATAAACATTGGGTAGACAACGTAGTAACCAACCGCGCCAAGTCCGATTAATACAACAAGAGTGACAAGAAAAGCAAAAACTCCTTTTTTCCCCGCCGATTTTTTCATTGGCGCGGGTTTTAATGAAGTTTCGTTAGACGCGCTACTAATAGTTGGCGGTTCGAAAACATCTCTTTTCATTGGCATCGGAGTCGGCATAGAAACTGGTGGTATTGCCGATTTTTGCGTTTGAGGAACAGATGGCGGTGGCACATAAGACCGCGGAGCGGTGCCACCACTTTCTTCAAGCGATTTTAAGTCGGAGGCCATTGTCCGCAATTCGATATTTGGCTTTGGAGAAGGCGTAAGCGGTGATTCTCCTTCGCCATTTCCTAGAGAAGACTGGCTTGGTGACCAATTCTGATTTTTAAAATCATTACCGTCCATTTGTTTTATTATACACTATTGAAAAATCCGGCAACTGCCGAATTATTTCATTTTTGTGGATAAGCTAATTTTAAAATCACTCCTTTCAATTATTTAACTTTCGCGCCCTTAAGGGAAAGAGCGATTTTTCCTTCTTCTACGCGCACCACTTTTGCTTTCACTCGATCACCAAGATGAACAACATCTTCCACTTTTTTAACAAAACCTTCTTGAAGTTCGGAGACGTGGATCATTCCGTCCTGATCGCCGCCTAAGTCGACAATTGCTCCGAAATCAAGAATTCGAACAATTTCTCCTTCGACAATTTCTCCGACCATATATTCGTGAGTGATTTGTTTTATGTAAGCAAGGGTTTTCTGAACAGCCGTCTCATCAGTGCCAGCGACATAAATTTTACCGGTTTGTTCGATATCTATCGTTACTAAGCCACCCGCGGCAGCAATCATACCATTAATAGTCCGGCCACCAGGGCCAACCACCAAGCCAATTTTTTCAGGTCTAATTAAAACAGTGTAGATTTTCGGCGCAAAGGTTGAAACGCTTTTTTTTGGCGCAGCAATCGTTTTATTCATTGTCTCCAAAATATGAAGACGGGCTTTTTTCGCTTTCGCAAGCGCGTTCTCAAAAATTTCCGCTGTAATACCCTGAACTTTTACGTCCATTTGCATAGCTGTTATACCAGAATCAGTACCAGCCACTTTTAAATCCATATCGCCGTGATGATCTTCTGGTCCCTGAATATCAGTTAGAACCTTAAATTGTCCGTTATCGTGAAGCACCAAACCCATCGCAATACCGGCGACGTGTTTTTTAATTGGCACGCCAGCGTCCATAAGCGAAAGCGAGCCAGCGCAAGTGGAAGCCATTGACGAAGAACCGTTTGAAGAAAGAGTTTCGGCGACAATTCGGATTGTATAAGGAAAATCATCTTTTGATGGCAGAACTTGAGCGAGTGCTTTTTGAGCAAGCGCGCCGTGGCCGATTTCCCGCCGGCCTGGTCCACCGCGGGCACGACCGGTTTCGCCAACAGCAAAACCCGGAAAGTTGTAGTGAAGCATAAACCGTTTCCGGCCGGAAAATTCCATTGTTTCAACGATTTGTTCGGCGGCAACAGTTCCTAAAGTAGTAACCGCTAAAACTTGAGTGTCCCCTCTCATAAATAATCCAGAACCATGGTTACGATTAAAAATTCCAATTTCACCATGAAGATCGCGCACTTCATCAAGTTTGCGGCCGTCGGGGCGGTTATCACGCTCAAGTATTTCTTTATGAAGGCAATCGTTTACAAGGTTTTCAAATATTCGATCAGCAAAAAGTAACGCTTCACTAGCTTCTTCGGAAGTTTTTATTTTCTCAAACATTAATTTTTTTAGCTCGTGTAGAGTTTTGTTTTTTATCGCGGCGGCCAAATCTTTTTGAACTATATCGGTTATAAGTTTTTTGGTTTTCGGAGTGGGTTCGGCAAGCATGACTTGAGTTTTCGGTTTACCTAGCTCTTTTATGATTTTTTCTTGGAAATCAATTAAGCGTTCGATTTCTTTTTGAGCAGCATTGAATTGCTTTAAAACTTCTTCTTCTTTAATCTCCTTGCCTTCGAATTCAAGCATATTAATTCTCGCTTTCGGGCCGGCAAAAAATGTTTGATAATTTAAGCTACCGTCAGAATTCAAATTTTGGGTTTTTATTCCCGCCACTGGTCCGCCCCAAGGAATATTAGAAATACCTAAAGCGGTTGAGGCGGCAAGTAAAGCAATCGCATCAGGGTCGTTTTTTTCGTCATACGCCAAAATCGTAACAACTACTTGCACTTCCCGTCTTAATCGGTCGTCAAAAAGGGGCCTGATTGTTCGGTCAATGAGCCGAGCCGAAAGCATTGCTTCGTCCGATGGCCGCCCTTCGCGGCGAACAAATCGGCTGCCCATAATTTTTCCAGCGGCGTAAAAACGCTCTTCGTAATCAACGGTAAGCGGAAAATAATCAGTCGTTTTTTCTGTTTCGCCCATTACTACAGTTGCTAAAACCGCCGTTTCACCGTGCCGGCCAATAACCGCTCCGTTCGCTTTATGAGCAATTTCGGAAATCTCTAAACTTAAAGCTTCGCCACCCAACTCACTTTTAAATATTTTTCTTTTTAAATCCATATTTTTTTATTCTTTTCGTCTTTTATTATTTATTTTTAACAAGATCCTAGGAATATTTTCGAGTTCGGTAAAATTATCGGCTACTTCTCGGAGGCGACCAGAGGTGGTTCGGCTGAAGGCGGCTACTTCCACTTGTAGGCCCATTCCCCATTTTAGGTAATCAACAAGCGGGACAAAATCCCCATCTCCCGTTATAAGAATTACCACGTCTAGAAAATTAGCCATTCGGATTGCGTCAACCGCCATACCAACATCCCAGTCCGCTTTTTTACTGCCACCCGGGTTGATCTGGAGATCTTTTACTCTTAATTCCAAGCCGGTTTTTCGCAACGCTTCAAAAAAAGATTCTTCGCCAAAAGCTGTTTCGGATTTCACAACGTAGGCCACTGCTCTGATAAGTCGGCGGCGCGCTAAAACCGTTTTTATCAGTTCCTGAAAATTCACTCTCGATTGATATAAATTTTTGGCCGAGTGGTAAATGTTTTGGACGTCAATAAAAATCCCCACTCTTTGATCTGGCCGCGCATTATTTGAATTTTTCTCAGCAGTCATTTTTAAGTTGTTGTTCTTACTTCATAAATCGCGAAATTATATTTTTCACCCGCGATGAATCAATAAGAAAATGTATTTTAGGAGTTCAGATATAGGAGAGCGCAAATTTGAGCACAACTTTCATCACTTTAGTAATAAGGAAAATCGTGACCACATTTGGCCCAACCTTTTTAATTTAAATTTCTAATTCCAATTTTTTAGACAATTTTTCGTATTGTTTCTCGTTTTCTCTTTTAAGGTATTGGAGAAATTTCCGGCGCTTACCGACCATCATTAAAAGACCGCGCCGCGAGTGGTTATCTTTTTTGTGTTTCTTTAAGTGATCCGCCAACACTTTAATTTGGCGGGTTAAAAGCGCAATTTGGACTTCGGCCGAACCAGTATCGGTCTCGTGCCGACCGTATTCCTTGATCGCTACTTGTTTTTTCTTCTTTGAAAGCATTGTTTTAATTCTATCGGAAAGGTCGAAAAAAGTCAAAATTAATAATGAAAACGCTCTTTTCCTAAAGACCTAAGAGAAAATATTTTGCGATGGCTCATTAGAAATGTTGCAAAATAGTTTCAGGTTTTGCGACAAATGAAGTTGTTGCAACAATCTTTATTTTGCGACAGGTGTATAATTTAAGTTAATGACCGAAATTGAAAAACTTCTCACCGACTATCTAGGTTATCTCGAAATTGAAAAAAACCGGTCGCCGAAAACGCGGGAAAATTACGAGCGTTACTTGCGTTTCTTTCTTCGTGAGACAAAAATTCGTTCGGCAAAAGAAATCACAGAAAACCTTGTCCGCGATTTTCGGGTGAGGCTTGCCCGCCGTGACATTAAAAAAATAACGCAAAGTTATTACGTAATTGCCCTAAGAAATTTTCTAAAATACTTAGTAAAACGCGGCGTAAAAACTCTTTCGCCAGAGACGATTGAATTACCGAAAATTTCCCGTAGGGACATTGAAGTTTTAGATTATCGTGAATTAGAACAGCTTCTTGCTTCTTCAAAAAATAACGACCTTCGTTCTCGCCGTGATAAAGCGGTTTTGGAAACACTTTTTTCAACTGGTTTGCGGCTTGCGGAACTTTGCGCTTTACCAAAAACCCTAGATTTAAAAAGAGGTGAAATTTCTGTTCGAGGCAAGGGTGATAAACTGCGGATAGTTTTTCTTTCGGACGGCGCGAAAGAATCGCTCAAGAAATACCTTGAAATGCGGACTGATATTGAACCGGCGCTTTTTATAAGTTTGGATAAGCGCAATAAATCAATCGGCCGGATTACGCCTCGAGCGGTTGAGCGTTTAATTGAAACAAGGGCGCGGGAAGCCGGTATCTCAAAACGGGTTCATCCTCATCAAATTCGCCATTCTTTCGCGACTGATTTGCTGATTAACGGCGCTGATTTGCGATCAGTTCAAGAGCTTTTGGGTCACGCGAATATCGCAACTACCCAGATTTACACTCATCTTACAAACAAGGAATTGCGGGAAGTTCATTCGGCTTTTCACGCTCGCCGGAGAAAATAATTTTGCCATGTTATACTACTACTATTATTGATATGGGATTTTTCTCTTCCGACAAAACTCTTTATCGGGAAAAACTCGGAATTTTACTAAATCAAATTTCTGCCCTTTCTCCAGAAGAAAAAGAGTACGTTAAGGCGATATTTGGCAAATACGCGGCGGATGGTATTTCAAAATTTGAAGCTGAAAAAGCCATTCGCGAATTGAAGTTTAATTTTTCCGACAATCTTGATTCCACTGAGGTAGAAAAAATAAAAATAAAAATCCTCAGTTTTTTTACTTAACTAATTTAGAGACCATAAGTAAAAGGCGCAACAACAACGAATCCCAAAACAACCGCGCTTATCGTAAGAACGAGCGGCAAAATTTTATTTTGACTACCCTCCGTTTGAAGATATTTTTCAAAAAATAGCGCGGCAAGACAAAGTGAAAAAATAAAAGCCGGCAGGTAGTGGTAAATATAAGTAGCGCGGTTTACGAACACGAAAGGTAAAATAGAGGCAATGTAACCGCTTGCTAAAATTAAGGTTGGTTGATCATTTTTCAGTTCTTCGGTTTTTCTGAAAGCTCGCCAAATTAGAGAAAGTAACGTCAGAAGCGAGAAAATCCAAACAGTTGGATTGCCCGCGGAAACAATCTGTTTACCGAGATCGTGAAAAAAGGAAATCGGTTTATACATTAGCGGCCACGCGTACCAATAACTATGGATTACGTTTTTTGGATTAATACCACCGCTTGTGTAGCCCGCCGCGGAAAAAAGGATTTCCATTGTTGTCGCTTTTATGGCTGTTAATAAAGAATTGGTTGCAGGCATTATTTGAGTATTATTTGGCGTAAAAATCGGTTGATGGAGCGTCACTCGGTCGGTAGCGGGAATAAACAAAAGATTTCCAAAAAACCAAACAAGCGCGAGCACAAAAAAACCAATCGCTATAAACAAAATTATTTGTCGTTTCGATAACCAACCTTTTTTAAAGAAATAAGCGACAATTAGCGGCGCCAAAAAAGTTACAGCGATTAATTTAACGCTTAGCGAGAGTCCCCACAATACGCCGCCCAAAATTGGTCGAGGTTTTTGTTTTAAAATTAGGGCGAGAGCGAGAAAAGCAAAGCTTAAATACATGCCATTCAAAAGAATAAAGCGAGTATCAACGAGAATAGCGTTTTCAAACACGGCAAAAAACATTCCAAGCAAAGCGATTGATTCGTTTTGAGTTAAGTTTTTTAGGAAATAATAAATCGCGAAAACAAGTAAGACGCCGAAGAGCGCGCTCACAAAACGGAGCGTTAAATAAGGAAAAGCGCCGTAAGGGTTGGAGTATGGCTCCGGTGTAATTTGGCCAGTCGAACTGATTTTTACGTCAATAAAATGAATTTTTTCGAAATGGCTCTGGTCAAATAAAAAAAGCGGCAAGGCGTAGATAATTTTTCCAAGCGGCGGATGAACATCAATAAATGCCCGATGCAAGCGATAGTCGGCGGCGTAAGTGGCGAAATAACGCTCGTCAAAAGCAGGCGAGGCGGGAAAACCCAAACGGAAAAGGTGAAGTCCAACACTCAAAAGGAGAAAAAAAATGACGAGAAGTTTGGAAAAAGATTTGTCTACTTCCATAAAATTTTTTGTGGGCAGGGAGGGACTCGAACCCTCAACCCTTTCGGGATAGCGTCCTAAGCGCTACGCGTATACCAGTTCCGCCACCTGCCCATTTGTGCGCCTGCCTGCCGGCAGGCAGGTCTGCCTCCGCCGGCTGGCGGATCGCCACCTCGGCTAATGCGTCGATTTAACTAGATTTTAACAGGCGTATTCTGATTTGACAAGTAAAAAGCTTTATGTTATCATTATAGCAGTTAGTTAACAATTAAATTAATCATATTTTAAGGAGAAACATCATGAAATTCAAAGAATTTTTCAGCAAAACTTGGAAAGCTCTTATGGAAGCTTTTAAAGAAGAAAAAAATAAAACGGCTGAGAAAGCCGAAAAATTTTTTCAGTTCTACGGCTTAAGCAGATTGCTTATAACCGTTAGTCTTATTCTTCTAACTGTTACCTCTCTGTCTTTTTGGTTGGGGATTATCGCGACAGTATTTTTACCCCTTTTATTGATAAAGAAAGGGTTTGTTGAAAAAAACGAAGTCGCCGCTGTCTATTTTTTAAAGCGTCACGTTAAAGATATCGATTCAGGGCTTTATTTCATTTTCCGATTTTTTGAGGAAATAAAGAAAGCTTCGACAATTCAAAAAACACTAGAACTTGAAATAAAGGTTAAGACGGTTTTAGCTGCCGAAAAAAACCAAAAAGAAGACAGAAGAGACGAGATTAATGTAATAATCCCATTTACTGTTTCTTTGAAGCCGAGAATAGGCTACTTGAGAGTTTTCTTTAAAGATTGGGACAGTATCGATAATCTTCAAAAGAAATTAACAAGCAAAATTATTTCCTATCTAGGAGAAATCAGTCTTCAATATTCTCCTTCTGAATTCGTCAATAAAAAAGCCGAAATTCAACTACTGATAAATTTCTTTTTACGATCGGACTTCTTGCCACATAAAGGCGAGATAAACGATTTAGCAAAGAAACATTGGCAGGAAATAAGAGGTTTGGGTTTCAAGGAAAGTGTTACGCGAGTCGAACTGAAAGATCGTCTGGGGTTTTATAACAAATTCCATGATGTTTTGAATCACTGGTTGAACGAAAATGCTTCTAAGGTGATCTCGCCAATTGAGGAATCTTTTGGTATTGAAATCGAAGAAGCTTCTTTGGAAACGCCGGAATACGGTAAAGAACTTAATGCCGCGATAGAAACAAGAATAAAAGCGCAAAAAAAAGCTGAGGAAGTAGATGTCCGACTCAAGGAAATCAAGAAATTTCAAAAAGCGTTAATGAAACTGAACGGCACAAAAGGCAATCCAGAATTTGCCGAGCGGGCAACGCGAATGGCGATAAATGAAATCGACCAAATTATTGGTGGAGCGAAGAACACGATTCACACAATAACTGGCGAGAACAAAGTTGCCGAAATTTGGCTTCAGCCGGAAGGAGGTAGGTTATGAGTATTAGACAATTTCTTGGACTTGGATTATTGGCGGTCTTGGTTGTTGCCATCATTGCCGTTAATTTTAAGAACAGTCACGAAGTAAAGGGACTTTTCGACTCAAAAACTATCATTCAAACAAACGCTTCTAGTTTCCCGCCGGAAGAATACGTTGTGAAACTTGTTGGCAGTAAGCCGGTTGAATTAAAACCTAGTTCGTTTGACCGCCGTTATGAATTTACGTCGGATTATGCGCCTTACCGTTTATTCACGATAAAAGAATTAGGTGATACCGTATACGATGTTGCCAAGACAAAAAAAACTTTTTGGCATGGCGTTGGATCTGGTACTTCCTGGCTCCAAAATATCGGTGATGATTCGACTATAGTGACGACGGTTCGCATCAAAAGAATCGGTTGAAGTAAAAAAAACAAAGCCCCACTTTTTAGTGGGGCTTTTCTATTTAAGTCGTGCCAGTTAAGAGATTTCCAACAATCGCCTGAATACCGGTTGCGAGAAGCGCAATTACTGCCGCAATTACGGCGTAAAGAATCCTTTTTTTCGCTTCTTTAACCTTTTCTTCGTCACCGCCAGCGGTTAAATATAAAAACGCTGCCCAAATTACCATCCCAACCGCAAGCGTCCAGAAAATTCCCATCAACCAATCAACATAAATACTTAATTTACTCGCGCTCTCTATTTTTGAATCAAGTAAAACGTCTGGTCGCGGAAGAGTGTATTTGCCGGTGCCACCACCTTGGTAGATTGGTTTATCCAAACCCTGAGCAGTCGCTTGTTTTACAAATATCGCGAAGCTAAATAAGTTTTTTAGAGTTTTTTCAAACATATTTCATTGAATTCGGCCGGTAAGCAAACCAGAAACGATAATATCAATACCGGTTGAAAGTAAAGCGATTGCCGCGGCGATTACGGCGTAGAGAAGAAATTTTTTCGCCTTAGTAACTTTCTCTTCGTTTCCGCCGGCCGTGAGATAAAGGAAGGCGGCGTAAATTACGGTCGCGACGGCGAGAATCCAAAAAAGATTTATAAACCAAGTAACGATCGCCGCAACTGCGCCGTAGGTTTGGTCAATGTTTGTAATAGGCGCCTTCGGAATGCTATTAATTACTTGATCAGACGCAGCTTGAATGATATTAATTAATGAAAAATAAACAACAACCGACAAGGTTCTTAGAAAATTTTTTTTGAAAAGATTCATTTTAGGAACCTAACAAACTTGTAATAATCGCTTTAATACCATTCGCGAGCAGAACAATCGCGGCGGATATAACCGCGTAGAGAATATATTTTTTCGCCTTTTCCACTTTTTCTTCGCTCCCACCCGCCGTAAGGTATAAAAAAGCTGCCCAAACAATAAAGCCGACGGCGACCACCCAGAATATGTTGTACATATAGGTGACAATTTTTTCGACGGCTGGTTGAATTTGATCAACGTCCGTGATTAGCGGCTCGTCCTGTGCCTTCGCGAATAATGGAAAAGCGAGAGGTGAAAAGAAAACTAAACCATCAACTATTTTTTTAAAAAACTTTCGCATGTTATACATATTTAAATTAAATACCCCGAGCCCAAAATTTATTATTGTGCCCGGGGTATTTTTAGATTTAAGTCGTGCCGGTTAAGAGGTTTGTCACAATCGCCTGAATACCGGTTGCGAGTAACGCAATTGCGGCGGCGATAATCGCGTAAATCACCCTTTGCTTCGCGTCTTTGAGTTTTTCTTCATCACCTCCAGCGGTGAGATATAAGAATGCCGCCCAAATCACGAAAGCGACGGCGAGCACCCAGAAAATACCAATTAGCCAGTTCACAATTCTCGTAACTGTGAAACTCACATCTCCCAAACTGTCGATCGGCGCGGTGTCAACGATTTGCGCGAGCGCAACAACTGGCAAAACCGCGAGCGAAAAAACGGCAATTTGGAAACCCACCTTCTTTAAATTTTTCATAAAATTAATTAAATACTTTATTTACGGAAACCTCGACCTTTTTCGTTAGGACTTGAAGAAATTAGTAATAATACTAGTAATTCCCCAGCCAATTAGGATTATAGCATAGCCAATAAGCGTATACAAAATAGTTTTTTTGCCGGTTTTAAATTTTTCCGGGTCGCCAGCGGCAAAAATCATTTGAAAAGCGCCCCAAACAATCATGCCGACCGCAATCGGCGCGCTAAGCGTAACCAACCAATTAACAATTTTGTGAATCAAGTCTGAGATGTCGTTTGTGTCACCTAGTGGGTTGCAGAGGCCACCACCGCAATCCTGCTCATATTGAGCAAGCGCCATTGGCGTAATAATTAATTGTGTTAGCGTAAAAACGATTATTAAAACAAGAAAAGGATAAACAATTTTCATCGTATTTATTTTAGCATTTTTACTAACATTCAAGATTAGACCAAGTTTTGAAATCAAAGCCGCTCGGGCTCATTAAATTGAGAATCGTATTTATAATCGCGTAAGCGGCAAGGGCTATAAGTAAGCCGACTAAAGCGCTTGTAATTGCTTTTTTACCGGACGAAACTTTTTCCTCCGAACCGCCGGCGGTCATCAAGCGAATCGCGCCAAAGACAACCATTAAAGCGGCGAGACCGATCGCGATTGTAGTTAAGAAATTAATTATATTTTGGGTAACTTTTAGCGCGTCGCAAAGATTACAACCAGTTTCAGCAATATTACAAGTTGGACCGCCTTTAGGACCAGTTCCGTCCCAAATATTTTTAGCGGAAACAGGAGTAGCCGCGACCATAATCATAACTATTACAATTATCGATAAAAACTGCGAGACGAGTTTTGTTTTTGTGGGTGTAATAGTCATATAGTTATCGTTATTGTATTTTAGCCATTAGCTGACTTACGCTATCCTGCGCCTGTCTTAAAGATTTCATTGGGTCTGCGCCATTTATAATAACCGAATCAATCAATGTTTTGAAAAGTGCGCTAATTTGGTCCGCGTCAATTTGCGGCCAAGAGCGGGCGGTTAAAATTTGTTTCGCGAAAACTCCTAAAGAAGGATCGCCGGCGTACTGATTTACCAAACTTAAAAGCGCCGGTGGTTTTTTAGTTTTTAGAACGTAGTCGTTCACGCCCACCTCGTTAGTTGTAAGGTGAATAATAAAATCCCAAGCGATCGCGCTATTGCGACTTTGACGAGAAACGGCATAGCCGAAGTAGTGACCATAGGTTACAAGTTTTTTTGCTTCAATCGGTTGAGGCGCGGGAGTAACCGCGAAATTCAGAAAAGCGTTCCGTTCTTTAATTTTCCCTATGTCAGATGCGTAACCGAAAATCATTGCCACTTTTTCGTTTGCAAAAGATTCGATCGAGTCAGGAAAAGAATTATTCCAAGTGTAAGTTTTTTTGCTCGAATTACCGAATTGAGTGTAAAAATTTAGAGCGTTTAATCCTTCGGGAGAAGCAAAAGTGGCCGAGCGGAAATCGGCGCTTGTCATTTGCGTGCCGGTTTGGAGCATTAAGAAACTCAAGATATCCGCGGCATTCGCAATGTTTTTAGCGGTGCCAATTCCAGCGCCAGCACTTAAGAGTTTATTGTTTTGATCAGTAGTCGTAAGTTTTGGGATGTCATTTTTAAAATCTTCCCAAGTTGCGGGTGGTAGAGCAACTCCTTTTGAAGCCAAAATATCGCGGTTATAAATCATGGCGAGCGTGTCAATTGAAAGTGGTAGGGCGTAGAGAGCGTTTTGAGTCGCGAAATCCGACTCAACGATCTGAGGAAAGCTTCCGCGAAGATTTAGCAGGGAAAACCTTACTGCTGGCACAGCGACAATTTTATTTAAATTTCGCGGCAAGTCGGTATTTCGAATCATAAAAATATCCGGCCCGTTGCCAGCGGCAAGAGCGTCTAAAAGCGCAGTTTGATAATCATCAAAATTATTGAAAGAACGATAATTTATTTCCACGTTCGGATAATTCGTTTTGAAAGCGCTTATTGCCAAACTATAATCATCGGATTTATCTCCCGCACCCCAAAAATTTAACTTCGCTTGAATTTTATTCGGTCCTCCACTTCCGCCACCGGTTTGTCTTAATCCAGGTAGAACGCCGGCAAAAACTAAACCGATTAAAACAATAATAAAACCGGCAACGCCGATAAAGATAAGTTGGTTTTTGTTTAAATTCATAAAGTTATCTTAATCTACGAATTATATCCGAATCTACGAACGTCTACGAACAGATTTAATCAATCCGGATTGATTAAAGGCAAACAATTCCGTTTAATTTGTCCCCCTTTTCAAGATTCATAATTCGGACACCTTGAGTCGAGCGGCCGGCAATGCGAATGTCTTTTAACTTTGTCCGCAACGCCTGCCCTTTTGAAGAAAATGCGAGAATTTCTTCGATTGAGTCGTCAACGATATGAACGGCTATCACGAGCCCAGTTTTATCCGTTGTCTTCGCGGTGCGAATGCCGCCGCCGCCTCGATGCTGAACCTTATACTCTTTTAACGGCGTTTGTTTGCCGAAACCGTTTTCAGTTAAGACGAGCAAACGCTGATTTTTTTCAGCTATCTCGCCATTCCCTTTCTTTATTATATCAAGACCAACTATTGAATCGCTTTTTTTAAGGCGGCTGCCACGAATACCAGAAGCGGTTCGGCCCATTTTCCTTATATCTTTTTCTTTGAAGCGAATAGATTGGCCGCTCGCGCTCACAAGAATAATTTGATCCTCACCACTTGAGGGCGAGACCCATTTTAGGGCATCGCCAGTTTTAAGTCGGATTGCGATAATTCCGCTTTTGCGGACATTCATAAAATCTTCAATTGCCGTCTTTTTAACCATTCCGCTTTTTGTCGCCATTACTAAAAAGGCGGGCGCTTTTTTTTCGGAATAACTTACCATCGCGCTCACCTTTTCATTCGGCGGAATAGTGAGGAACATATGAATTGACTTACCTTTAGCTGTTCGACTTGCGACCGGAATTTCATACGCTTTAGTTTGGAAAACTCGACCGCGATCGGTAAAAAACAAAGTATTGTCGTGAGTGTCAGCTTGAGTGATTTGCTGAATTTGGTCTTCTTCTTTTAATTCAAAACCGATTAAACCTTTACCGCCGCGTTTTTGAGCGCGGAAAGAAGTCGGTGGCATTCTTTTAATATAGCCGTCTGAACTTAAGATAATAATCGCTTCTTCTTGAGGAATTAGATCTTCTTCTCTAAATTCTTTGAGGCTGTGGGGAATAATTTTAGTTTTTCGTTCGCTTGGGAATTTTTCTTTCAGTTCCTTGAGTTCAGTTTTAATAATTTCAACAATTTTTTTCGGATTTTTTAAAATCAATTTCAACTCGTCGATTATTTTTTTCTTCTCTTTAAGTTCCGCTTCCAACTTTTCCCGTTCAAGGGCGGCCAAAGTTTGAAGTTTCATTTCTAAAATCGCGTTGGCTTGAATTTTCGTGAATTTAAATTTGGCAATAAGATTTTTTTCGGCAGCCGCCTTATCATCTGATTTTTTAATCGTCGAAATAATTTTATCGATCTCGCTTAACGCTTTTACCAACCCGATTAAAATATGAGCTCGTTCTTCGGCGCGTTTTAAATCAAACTCCGTTCGGCGGCGGACGATAATTTTACGATGCTCTAAATACTCAACAAGAATATCTTTTAGAGAAAGCGTTTGCGGTTGAATGCCGTCTTTTAAGGCAATCATGTTGAAATAAATATTCTTTTGAAGTTCGGTGTATTCAAAAAGCCGGTTTAAAATTTTCTGCGGGGGCACGTCATTTTTTAGTTCCACTACTATTCGCAAACCATCACGGTCGGATTCGTCGCGTAAATCTCGGATGCCTTCTATCTTTTTTTGCTGAACGAGGTCAGCGATTTTAGTAAGTAGATCGGATTTATTAACCTGATATGGAATTTCCGTAATGATTATTTGGTACGAACCGCTTTTTCGCTCTTCAATGTCGGCAACAGCGCGGACGGTAACCGAACCGCGGCCGGTCATGTAAGCTTCGGCGAGCGCTTTTTCGTCATAAATTATTCCACCAGTTGGAAAATCTGGTCCGGGCACAAATTTTATTAACTCTTTATTTTCCGCTGTCGGATTATCGGAAAGGTGAATGATAGCGTTAACAATCTCCACTAAATTATGAGGTGGAATAGAAGTAGCCATGCCGACGGCAATACCAACCGTACCGTTTAATAAAAGGTTAGGTAATTTTGCCGGCAAATATTTCGGTTCAAGGCGGGCGTTGTCGTAATTAGGTTGCCAGTCAACAGTTTCTTTTTCAATATCAAACAAAAGCTCTTCGGCAATTTTGGTAAGCCGGGCTTCTGTGTAACGCATCGCGGCCGGCGCATCACCGTCAATCGAACCCCAGTTGCCTTGGCCGTCAATCAACGGATAGCGAAGAGAAAAATCTTGCGCCATTCTTGCTTGCGCGTCATAGACGGCAATATCGCCGTGTGGGTGGTATTTACCTAAAACTTCACCGACAACATTAGAAGATTTTTTAAATTTCGCGCCGTGGTTTAATCCCATATCCCACATTGCCCAAAGAATCCGGCGTTGCACGGGTTTTAAGCCGTCGCGGACATCCGGCAGGGCGCGGGAAACAATAACCGACATCGCGTAATCAAGATAAGATTCCCGAAGTTCGGTTGTTATTTCGCGCGGCTCAATTTTTTCTTTAGGTTTTTCCATTTTTATTTTTTAGGGCAAAAGGGTTTTCGGCACCGGTTCTTGAGTAGGGGGTAGAAAATCAGTGTTTGTCCCATTTTGAATCGAAAAAGTATTTGTTTGACCAACATTATTATTCAGGTTTTCCAGTTTTTGATTAATCCCCTCTTTAAGGGTGCTAAATTTTTGACCGAAATCTTCTTTGACTGTTTGAAAACCTCGGCTCACCGTGTCAAAAAAATTTTCAGTTTGCGGATTATTATTTTTCTGGCCATCCTCTTTTTTAGCAAGCACCGGTAAGGCAAGATTTAAATATACAAACCAAAGGCTAATAATTAAAAGCATTAAAATTGCCGAAGTGCTAAAAAGCCAGCGTTTTTTTACGCTATCTTCCGATCGCTGAATCTTTCGCAACCCCAGCTTAAAATTTTCTCGTATGTTTTTTAACCTGTTCATGGCGTAAGGCATTTAATTTCAAGTGCGCCTGGTTTCAAATCCTTAGCTTTAACAACGATTTTTTCAGTTGTTTCGCAGGAATTTTTCTGGAAGTTTTTAAGAAAAGGTTTTATATCTTTGAAAAGCGAAGGGATTATAATACTCGGATTAATTTCTTTAATAATTTTTGCCACAGTTTCTGTATTAATGTATGGCTTCCCGCCAGCTGGCGCGATAACAATATGCGCGTTTTCAAGATGAGTAATTGTTTTTTCATCAAGCTCTTTACTTAGATGGCCAAGGACAGCGATTTTAATCTCGTCAAATTTTAAAAGGTAAATTGTTTTTTCAGTTTTGCCGTCGTTCTGAGCGCTAAAACCTCGAATTTCAATTCCTTTTATTTCGTACTCGCCTTGATGATCAATAAAAATTGGTTCGCCGTCTATTTCTTCTGTTGCCACAAGAGCGGGTTTTAAAGTGCTTAAAACAACCTGCGCTCCTTTAAAAGAGCGTTGGTTTGTCGGATCAAGCAGTACCGTAAGCGAACCAGCCTGAAATTTGAAGTAATTTTCCCCTTGATAAGTAATAACCATCTTCTTCTTAACACTACTTTACTAGATTTTAGGCCACCTTTCAAATGAGAATAATTTGATGGTTCGACCCATTCGAATACCTCAGGGCAAGCAAACTCACCATCAACACTGAGCTAATCGAATGTGTTGACAAGAATCCTTTAAAATCTATAATTCTTTGACTGTATGGCTAATACAAAGACAAACGGCAACATTTTTTCCGAAGTGGTGAAAAACGACCCCAGCTTAGTTGCCATCTTAAGAGCGGGCGACTTAGTTGAAGGAACTATTTTAGAAAAGAACACCAAAATGATTTTAATTGATTTGGGCCGTTACGGCACTGGCGTTGTTTATCGCGGCGAGTTTCAAAACGCCCGAGAAATGGTGCGTAATCTTAAAGTAGACGATCCGGTTCATGGCAAGGTAATTGAGATTGATAATAATGACGGTTTAATCGAACTTTCTCTCTCTGAAGCTGGCCGGCAAAAGGCCTGGAACGAACTTCAGGAACTGCAAGCCAAAGACGAACCAATCGCGGTAAAAATTACAGGTTCTAACAAGGGCGGACTGACAACGGAATTAAACACGCTTTTAGCCTTTTTACCGGTTTCCCAGCTTGGTAACGAACACTATCCAAAAGTAGCGCCTGGCGACCGAACTCAATTGAGTCAAGCGCTTGAAAAACTGGTTGGCGAAACAATTAACGTAAAAATTATTGATCTGAATCCCCGCACCAACAAATTAATTGTTTCCGAAAAAGCGGCGGTAGAATTGAATGCAAAAGAATTAGCTAAAAATTATGAAGTGGGACAAACAATTGAAGGAATTGTCTCCGGCGTGGCTGATTTTGGCGCTTTCGTTCGTTTCACTGACAATCCGGCGGTTGAAGGCCTGATTCATATTTCCGAACTTGATCACCGCGTTATCGAAAACCCGAAAGAAGTGGTGAAAGTTGATGAAGCGGTAAAAGCAAAAATTATTGAAATCAAAGACGGCCGAATTTCTCTTTCTTTAAAATCTTTGCAAATTGATCCTTGGCTTCACGCTCAAAAAATTTACAAAAAAGGTTCAATTATCAAAGGCAAGGTTTATAGCTTTAATCAGTTCGGCGCGATTATTAACTTAGATGGCGGTTTGCAGGGCCAGGTTCACGTTACTGCTTTTGGCGGTCTGGAAGAAATGAAAAAAGCCTTAACCGCCGGTAATGAATATAAATTTATCGTGGAAGAGGTAAAAGCCGAAGAGAAAAGAATAACGCTTGAACTTCAAAAATAAGAGTTAGTGTAACTTGACAGATTTATTGCAACCTGCTATACTTATAGCAGTTTTTTAAATCTCATTAATATTCACTTTTAGAAGGAGTAAGCAATGAAAATAGTCAATGATGATAAGCAGAAATTTGAAAAAACGGGTCTTGAAGAAATTCAAAAAACCAAGAACGTTTTTTTCAAAGCGGTCGCCGCACTGATGGCAGAAAAGGCAAGAATTACCGCTCACTCGGATTGGCAGTTCTCAAAGAGATTCGTTGATCGCGTGAATGCGATTGAAGTAGAGATAAGCCGTTATGAAAATCAGATGAGCGGCGATGCTATCAATGAAGCCGAAGGCATCGGTAATTTCAACGCTCTCATGACCACGCTGAATTTGATTGTTGAAAAGGCTGGAAGAGTTACCGCTGGCACTGATCTTGCGGCACTCCAACATCTTTACAGTGACAATGTGAATTTGGCCGTTCAGAACGAAAATCTTCGCAAAGCGAACGAAATCGAAAAAGCGAAAGTGGCGCGAGAAAAATTGTGGTATCAATGCGTCCAATTTCGCAACTCGGTTTACGTCGCGCCGGAATATCAAAAACCGGCGGTCAAATCCTTGGTGAATTTGTTCAATAAGGCTCAGCGTTATCTTGTGGGCGCTTCAAAACAAGTTCAGGCCTCGCGCGAAGTACGAATGAAATCGTCGGATCTCACGGCGAAGGAATTACTTCGTCATTTGCGGCCAGGTCATCTTGCCGGTTGGTTTTACTGGGAAGATCATGGCGACCGAAAACGTCTGTTCGTAGACGTTGCGGCATTAGCTCGCGAAACAATTACTGTCCTAGATGGAACAGGATTTTTCACCAAGATAATTGGCGAAGAATACGTTTCCGGACAGTTGCCCAAAGAACTCGTCGCTGCGCTTCACCGGATAGAAATGGTGGTTGAAAAGTCGGCGCTTCGTCTTGTGAAAAGTAAGGCGAGTTAAACTCTCATAAGCCCCCGTTGCTAAATTAGTAGCGCGGGGCTTTTTATTTACGTTTTCTATAGATTTTACTTTCTCGCTAAAATTTCCTATATTTAAATAGTTTTTAACACTATGAAAAATTTAAGTAAAAATTTATTTTTGGTTTTCGCCATTCTTTTTTCAATCACACTTATTTTTTCCTTATTTTCCGATTTCAGCGCTTCTACGCCAAGCGTTTTGACAATTGACGCAGTCGTGAAAAAAATTAATGAAGGAGCTGTGAAAAGCATCGCCGTAAACGGCAATGATTTGAAGATTATGATGACGGACGGTTTGGAAGCGACTTCGCGCAAAGAAAACGAAAGCGGTCTTTCGGAAACTTTAAAAAACTATAATGTTGATCAAGTAAAACTTCAGAATGTTGAATTAAGCGTTGTTGATGAAGGCGGTTTAAAATACTGGCTTGGTATTTTAATTCCCGCGCTTTTACCTTTAATTTTAATGGTGCTGATTTTTTGGTGGCTTTTCCGGCAAACCCGTTCCGGCGTGAATCAAGCGTTTTCTTTCGGCAAGGCGAATATGAAACTTTTTTCAACCGCGAGCGATCGAGTAACTTTTAAAGACGTAGCTGGTTTAAAAGAATCAAAGCAGGAACTGGAAGAAGTAGTTGATTTTTTGAAACATCCGAAAAAGTTTTTAGAAATTGGCGCGCGTATTCCTCGCGGCGTGATTTTAATGGGTTCGCCCGGAACTGGCAAAACCTTACTTGCCCGCGCGGTGGCTGGTGAATCGAACGTTCCTTTTTTCCATCTTTCCGCATCAGAGTTTGTCGAAATGTTTGTCGGTGTGGGCGCTTCTCGCGTGCGGGATTTATTCCAAACCGCGAAAAAAGCCGGACCCTCAATTATTTTTATCGATGAAATTGACGCGGTTGGGCGCGAGCGCGGTACGGGGTTGGGCGGCGGCCACGATGAACGGGAACAAACTTTAAATCAAATTTTGGTGGAAATGGACGGTTTCGACCGTAACACGAACGTTATTGTAATCGCGGCAACCAACCGACCGGACGTTTTGGACTCCGCCTTGCTTCGACCCGGCCGTTTTGACCGAAGAGTGTTTTTGGATATGCCGGACATAAACGACCGGGAAGAAACTTTAAAAATTCATATGCGTGGCAAGCCGGCGGATAAATCCGTTAATTTGCGAATGGTGGCTGTTCGCACGCCGGGATTTTCTGGCGCGGACTTAGCAAATCTTGTAAACGAAGCAGCGATTTTAGCGGCGCGTCATAATCGGAAATCGGTTACGGGAGAAGACATTCTAATTTCCGTTGAAAAAGTTTTACTCGGGCCGGAAAGGAAGGGTCGAGTGATTTCAACGAAAGAAAAAGAAATTACCGCTTATCACGAAGCCGGGCACGCGCTCGTTGCAGCCGCTCTAAAAGAAGCTGATCCGGTTCACAAAGTTTCGATTGTGAGTCGCGGTATGGCTGGCGGGTATACTTTAAAATTACCAATCGAAGAACGGCGGCTTCGAACAAAAGCGCAATTTATTACTGATTTAGCGGTAGCTTTCGGCGGTTATGTGGCGGAATCAATTGTTTTTAAAGACGTTACAACCGGTTCTTCAAGCGATATTCGCCAAGCGACGGATTTAGCGCATCGGTTAGTTACTCAATATGGCATGAGTGAAAAATTAGGCCCGCGCACTTTTGGTAAAACGCAGGAAATGGTTTTCTTGGGACGAGAAATTTCATCCGAAAAAGATTATTCGGAAGATATCGGTAAGACGATTGATGAAGAAGTGAATGGTTTAATAAAAAAGGCGCAAACGGCGGCGCAAAAAATTATCACAAGTTACCGGGCAACGCTCGATAAAATTGCCAAAACTTTGATTGAAAAAGAAACTTTGGAGCAAGAGGAATTTTACAAAATTGTAAAAAGTTTTAATCTGAAGCCAGTGCTGATAAAGTAAATCCGGCATCTGACGGAGCGGGCCAGTAGCATAGCGGCTAATGCAACGAGCTTATACCTCGTAGATCGATGGTTCGAGTCCATCCTGGCCCACTTTTTCGGACGGTTAGCTCAGTGGTAGAGCATCGCTTTTACACAGCGAGGGTCGCTGGTTCGATCCCAGCACCGTCCACCATACAAAACTTGATTATTAATTAGTCTATGGTATACTAACACTAGTTAATTTTTCATAAAAATTTTGAAAGGTTTCAAGATGACAACTACTGGTCCATACGATCCGCTGACCCCAGCAGAAATAGATAATGTGGATATTAGAGAGTTCTTAACTCATTCTCGTTGAAAGAAGGATTTTTCATAAATTTATAAAGAAAGGAGAAAGTTTATGATATACGATCCTAATGACGGTTGTATTTGCGGAGATTCCGATTGTGACCAAAACGGACCCAATGATTAATAAATAAGCCGTCATACATAGAGAGCCCAATAGGTATAACCTGCCGGGCTCTTTTTATTTGACAACAAAACCAGATTAGCGGAAGATACAAATAATATGCCTTTGCTTTTCAACAGTTCGTTCGGTTTAAAATTGAGCATTCCCGAAATTGTGCGGGAAATTGTCCGTTTCATTAAAGAAGATCCGAATCGACCTTACAAAATCGTGATTGGCACTGATTCTCAAGCGCTTCAAAACAAGTACGCCGATTTTGTTACCGCCGTTGTGGTGCATCGAGTTGGGAATGGTGGCCGGTATTTTTGGCGGCGCGTGCAGGAAGGAAAATTTCACACTTTGCGCGACCGAATAATTAAAGAAGTTTTAACTTCAATTGATATTGCCCGCGAAACATTAACCGAACTCCAAAAAGAAGCGAAAGGTTTGAACTGGGATTTTGAAATTCACGCGGACGTGGGCGAAAACGGCCCGACTAAAGCGTTAATTCAGGAAGTGGTGGGCATGATTCGAGCTAATAATTTTGACGTTAAAACTAAACCAGAAAGCTACGCCGCTTCAAAAGTAGCTGACCGGCACGTGTAATCCCTCACCCTTCGAAGATTAATAACAACCTCATGTTAAAAAATAAAATAAAAATTCTAGAAAAGGTCTTAATTAACAATGATTATTGTCGCCTATCGTTAGGCGCAATCTTCGAAAGGTGAGGGATGGAAAAAATAGTTTTTGATATTGAAACGAAAAATTCTTTCGCGGACGTCGGCGGACAGGAAAATTTAAAAAAATTAGACGTTTCGGTTGTCGGCGTCTATTCCTACAGTAAAGATAAATATTATTGTTTTGACGAGCATGAGCTCGAAAAATTTGGCGAGCTTGTTAAACACGCCAATGTTTTAATTGGTTTTGCGAGCAAGCGGTTTGATTTGCCGGTCTTAGAAAAATATTTCAATTTCAATCTTGCTGCCGTGCCCCATTTTGATATTCTCGAAGAAATTGAGAAAAGTTTTGGCCGACGGGTTGGTTTAGGTGTTTTGGCGGAGGCGAATTTAGGCATTGGTAAAAGCGCAAACGGCCTTGAAGCAATTGAATTTTATCGGCGCGGCGAAATCGAAAAATTAAAAAGCTACTGCTTGCAGGACGTAAAAATCACTAAAGAAATTTACGATTTAATCAAAACGCAGAGTTATTTATGGATACCAGACCGAAATAGCGCCCAAATGGGAAAAGTGGCGCTTAAGGCGATTGAGGAAAGTCCGATAGCTCAAACAAAACTACTCTAACTTTCTCGTTTTTCAGTTCCTTGTGCTATAATGATAAAGATGGATAAGCAGCCACTCATATTAATTGTTGACGACGATGCCCAACTCGTTGATCTTTTTTATACTAAACTTACTTCGGCCGGTTTTAATGTTTTAAAAACTTATAACGGTAAAGAAGGTATCGCAACCGCGAAGTCAAAAAAACCCGATCTCATTCTACTCGACTTAAAAATGCCGGTAATGGATGGCGCGGACGCGCTTCAGTTGCTTCATGATGATCCGGAAACAACCAACGTGAAAGTTGTGATTTTGAGCTCTTTCAATGATTGGTCGGCAATTAAAATGAGCCAAGAAACTGCCAAGGCCTTAGGTGCGGTTGATTTCATTGAAAAAACAGTTGATCTTAATGAGCTTGTTGAAAAAATAAGATTATTACTCTCATAATTAAGGCATAGTGAAAAAATCAGGACTTATTAAGGTCGGAACGATTCTTGGTTTAGTTTTTTTGAGCGCCATCCTATTTTTTATTTTTGAAAAATCTTGGCAAGATTTATTTTTTGACGAAAGTAAGCCCACCGCGCATTTTTATCGCGATTCTTCCGTTCCAATTTCCGATATTAATCTAAAAGTTTTTTATGTCGTGCCGGCAAATAGAACTGCCAACATTCTTTCAAATTGGCGGGAAGTGATTGAAAATAATTTAGCAAAAGTTTCGGCGTTTCATGTTTTGCAGTTTCGCGGACTTTCCCGCCTGACTTATGATATTTACCCGGAAATCGTTATTTTGAAAAATAATGAAGATATTTATAACTCAAAAGCAAATGGAGGCACGGTAATTATTTCTATTGCCGAAGAATTGTCGCGTCGGGTTTTTACGCCCAGCGGCGATTTATACAATGCCGACTCTGTTCCAAGCGGCGAAAATAAATACGCGGTTTTAGGTTTAGTTTATGAAGGCGAAAATTTCACAGTTTTTAACGGAGGTATTGTAAAACCCGCTAGCGCAAAAGAAAGCGTTCACGATTTTTCTTTACTCTCTGGTGTTCCCGAATCAATAATTTTCAAAGCGGATTTGGAAAAAATAAAAGGTTTTTTTCTGATTGGCCGAGATAATTTAATTAACTCCCCAACCGCAATTGGTTCAACCCAGCTTTATGAAATTATTGCGCATACCTTTGGTTTACCGGACGCGATTAATTCGGTCGGCGTGCCACTTTCTGACGATTTAATGGGTTTGGGCCGCGTAAAGCCGATTGAAAATAATTATTTAAGTCGAAAAACACTAAAAGATTTAGGCGTACTTAGCGATCTTTAATTTTATGGTTAATATTTTTCAAAAATTTAAAAACGCTCTGAGTGTCCGTGGGCGACTTCACCGGAAAGTAATGATAATGATGCTTTTAACATCGGTTTTACCCATTATTTTCTTAGGTTTTTTGGCGCTCGTGAGTTTAAACACGGCCCATCGAATTGACGTTGCTGACATCGAGAGTAATTTGATTAATCAAAAAACTGAAGAAATAAAAACATTTTTGAAAGGAGCGTTAAATATGCTCGAGCTTCGCGTTACTTTTCCTCAAGTTACCGACATTGAAATTGGCCAGCAACATTATTTGCTCGGACAGCTACTTGCCGAAAATACAGCTTTTAACGAAATTTCTTTTGTAAGTTTAAATGGCCGCGAAACTTCAAAGCAAGGCCGTCTTTCGCTGAAAAATTTGGCGGATTTAAGTCGTCTTCAAAAATTCCTTGAAGCTAAAGCCGGTAAGAATTATATAAGTCCGGTTTATTTCACTTTGAGCGGGCCGATGATTACAATCGCCGCGCCGGTTAAAAATAGTAATAATGTGATTATTTCAGTTTTGACGGCGGAACTAGATCTAAAAGGTTTAGAAAAAATTATTAACAAAAGCATTCTTGGTAATGCCGGCTACCTTTATCTTATTGATCAAGACGGTTTTCTTGTTGTTTGGAGCGAGAAAAATAATACACCTCCAACTTATGCCGCAGATTTGCGCCAAATTGGTTTTACAAATCAATTGATTCAAGGAGAAAGTTTTTTGGGTGCCGACAAGCAAGCTCGTTACCGGAGTTTTTTTGGTAAGCAAGTGGTTGGCGCGGGTGAGTTTCTTTCTGATTTTAATTTAGGTGTGGTTGCGGAGTGGCCCGTAAGCGACGCGGATAATATTATTGCGACTGTTCGAAATCAGATAATAGTCGTTTCGTTAATCGTTCTTATTTTAACGTTACTTTTCAGTTTGTTTCTTGCCGGCCAAATTGTTTCACCAATTAAAACTCTTGAGAGCAGCGCCGAACTTATTGCGGCCGGAAAGTTTGAGCATCCCGTTCAAATTTCAACCCATGACGAAATCGAAGATCTTGGCCGCGCTTTTAATAAAATGATGGAGGGTTTGAAACGTTTGGAAGAATTGAAAAATGAATTTGTTTTTATCGCCGCTCATGAAATTCGCACGCCAGTTACCGCTATCAAGGGATACATATCAATGGTGGTTGATAAATCCGCCGGTAAATTAGACGAGGAAACAAGCAGGTTTTTAGGCGAAGTAAAAAAAGCGAGCGATCGCCTCAATAATTTAGTAAACGACTTGCTTCAGATTGCTCGGTCGGAAGCTGGTCGGCTTGAAATTAAAGTTACGCCAACTGAAGTTACGGAACCGGTAAAAGCAGTTTTAGCGGAACTGAAAGTTTTGGCTGATGAAAAATCAATTAGTTTGGTTTACGAACCGCGAGCACTGCCCAAAGTTTTAGCTGATCCGGCTCGTTTGAAAGAGGTATTAGTAAATTTAGTTGGGAATGCGATTAAATACACTTTGGGCGCTGGCGCAGTTACTATTTCTCAGGAAATTATTGGCAAAGAAATTATCACGCACGTTGCGGATACTGGCATTGGTATTCCGCTTGGGGCGCAGCAGAAACTTTTCGAAAAATTTTATCGCGTGCCGGACGAACGGACGCGTGAAATCACTGGTACTGGATTGGGGCTTTTTATTGTGAAAGAAATTATCGAAAGAATGAACGGCCGGATATGGGTGGAATCAGAATCAGAAAAAGGATCGGTGTTTAGTTTTGGTTTGCCGATTGTAAGTATTGACAAAACTGATTAGTTTTGTTACCTTATTTAAAGATAATTCTGAATTATTAACAACAAAATAAAGGAGTTAATCGTGAAGACATTGAGAGCTATAGCTAAAGATTTAACAGCGTGTGTGTTTTTCAACTTCCATTATAAAGCAGAACAATTTCTCCGAGGTACATTAAAAATTACCGACGAGAATCAGTTTATTGAATCGAAAAAAGGCGTTGATGGAAAATTTCAAATAAAGACTTCTTCGGGAATATATAAAGTCTATTCGGAAAGAGGCGATAAGGGAGATCTCGCGGTTTTTTGCGAACATCTCAATGGTGAAGAAATTTCCGAAGTTTTCCTCAGACCAATCCCAGCTTTAGAGAATTTTTTTCCTACCAATGAAGGCGGCAAAGTTCCAAGAAGAGAACGGTTATGCGATCTGGAGAAACGTATTCAATAAATTTATAAGACCCCTAATCTTGGGGTCTTTTGTTTTCAAATAACTAAAAATATTTGACGTTTAACACTAAATCAGTTTAAATGAATTTAATGAATTCCAAGCGCAATAAGAACTTTGCCACCGTTACCGTAACAATAATTATTGTTGGTTTAATTGGCACTTACGTGCCTTTGCTTTTTACGCGTCCGCCGATTATCTCAAATGAAGAGCTATTACCGTCGGAGGTTGCTTCTCTTGTCTCGCCGATTGTTTCACAAACTCAAACAACCTCAACGCCAACTTCCACTAAGCCAAACGTGAGCGGTTTCGGCGGTTTAGATGAAGAAACAAAATTGCTTGATAATCTAGGCAACTAATTTAGAAATTTTTTAAGCCCTGCCCCAATTGTAAATTGGGGCATTTTTATTTTCGAGCGTTTTCAATTAAAGTAACTTAATGCTGGATAAAGCCATTGCGAAACTGATTAAACTCGAAGAGAAACGGCAGAAAGAAACGATAAATTTAATCGCTTCGGAAAATTATGTTTCTGCCGACGTGCGGGAAGCACTCGGCTCGGTTTTCACAAACAAATACGCTGAAGGCAAATCGCGCCTCCGTTATTATGGCGGAAACGCCGTAGTTGATGAGCTTGAGGATTTAGTGAAAAATCGCGCACTTAAACTTTTTGGATTGAATAAAAATCCGGCAACCGCCGGATGGGTGGTGAATGTCCAAGCGCTTTCCGGTTCTCCCGCCAATCTTGCCGTTTATCACGCGCTTGTTCCACTAGGCGAAAAGATTATGGGAATGAGTTTGGATATGGGTGGGCATTTAACGCACGGCCATAAGGCAAGTGTTACCGGAAAATTGTGGCGGTGGTCGCATTATGGCGTCAATCAGAAAACAGAGAGGTTGGATTATGAAGAAATTCTCCGACTCGCGAAGAAAGAAAAACCGCAAATGATTGTCGCGGGCTACAGCGCTTATTCGCGCATAATAGATTTTAAGAAGTTTAGAAAAATCGCTGATACTTGTGGCGCGATTTTTATGGTGGATATGTCGCATTTTGCCGGACTTGTGGCTGGCAGCGTTTATCCGCCGCCTTTTCCTTATGCCGACGTTATAACAACCACGACGCATAAAACGCTTCGTGGGCCGCGCGCGGCGCTGATTTTTTCAAAAAAAGAATATTCTTCCGCGATTGATAAGGCGGTTTTTCCCGGCCTTCAAGGCGGACCGCACGCGAACAACATCGCCGCTATTGGTGTAGCGCTCTACGAAGCGGCGCAACCAGCATTCAAGAAATACGCGCGGCAAGTAGTAAAAAACGCCAAAGTTCTTGCCCTAAGCTTATCGAAGGGTAACTGGCGGATTGTCTCCGGTGGCACAGATTCTCATTTATTTTTAGTGGACACTTTTGCCCGTGGCATAAGTGGCGGCGAAGCCAGTAAAATTTTAGAGAAGGCCGGAATAATCGTGAACAAAAACATGATTCCTTATGACAGTCGGAAACCGGCCGACCCGTCCGGCATTCGCCTTGGCACGGCGGCAATAACCACTCGCGGCGCGAAAGAGAAAAACATGATTCAGCTAGCCCGCAAAATAAATAATATTTTAAGTAACTAAAAATGATAATTGATGCATTCGACAAGCTCAGCATCAATCCTGAGGCAAATCGAAGGATTGATGGAAAAGTAATTGCCGAGAAAATAATCGGCGAATTAAAAAATAGAACAAAGCCGACTAAATTTTTAGCGGCGGTTTTGGTCGGTGATCCGCCAGTTGGCGGACCGGCAACATTAAGTTTTTTGAATCAGAAAGAAAAAGTAGCCAAAGAACTTAGAGTTGATTTCCGGATTTATCGTTTTCCCGAAACGATTAGCCACGATGAACTGAGAAAGAAAGTGCTTTTGGTCGCCAAACACAAAACTTGCGGCGGGGTGATTGTGCAATTACCTCTTCCCGCTTCAATTCGGCGCGAACGAGTGCTTGATGTAATTCCGCCTGAAAAAGACGTGGATGTGCTTGGCAAACGCGCCTACGAGGCCTTTTTGAGTGGCACAAACCCGATTTTACCGCCAGTAGTCGGAGTGTTAAACAAAATACTTATAACTTGTAACTTACAACTTTCAACAATAAAGGTCGCCGTTATTGGCGCGAAAGGTTTTTTAGTCGGTAAGCCAATTTCCGATTGGCTCGAAAAAAAAGCGAAGGAACTTATAAAAATTGATATAGGTGATGATATAAACCAAATTCGCGAAGCGGACTTGGTAATTTCCGGCGTGGGCAAATCAGGAATAATAAAACCGGAAATATTAAAAGATGGCGCTACCGTGATTGATTTCGGTTACAGTTTCGATCAGGCAGTTACCGGAGCAAAAATTTCCGGGGATTTTGATTCGAGTAATCAGTTATTAGTTGTCAGTAAAGAGTTGCGGTACACTCCTGTACCGCACGGCACAGGCCCGATACTAGTCGCGCAATTATTTGATAATTTTTACAAATTAATTTAGAAAAGAAAAAGCCCCGTTAATGGGGCTTTTTATTAATCGAAAAATTATATAAAAAACTCGCGAGTTGTGGCTCGCGAGTTAATAAATTAGGCTTTTTTGCGTTTTTTTCTCCCTCTTCTTTTTAAAAGCCGACTTTTCTTAAGTGCCCGCGCGTATCTTCTGCGAAGTCGTTTCACCGCCGTTTCTTTTAATTTTTGCGGGAAAGAATTAGGAGTAATCGATAGATTGTATTTACTAATAATAGCCCTCATTCTTTTTTTAAGCCCTAATGCTTCAAGAATTAATTCCATTCCGTCTAAATAATCGTTAAACATATTGAATTTTTCAGAATCTTTCACTCCGTTATCAAGAGGATCGCATCCCCAATTATCAGGTGCTTTATCTTCATAAAGCACTCTTCTTTCATGGAGCCATTTTGAGTAGCGTTTTAACTCCCGCTCGTATATCGAAAAAACGTTTTTCGGATTGAAATTCATTGTGACTCCTAATTATTATTGTTTATAAATTACTGAAAATATTCTAGCGATTTGACTTAATCGTGTCAATTAAATAAACTTGAAAGCAGTAATTCTAAACTAAATAGGAGTTAAAAATGGCTAAGAAAAATAACGCTGCAAAAGAATTGATGAAAGCTATTCAGGACTTACAAGAGAAAAAGCTAAGCAAAGAGTTTTTTCAGGAATTGGAATTAAGAGTGAGAAAGGGTGAAAAACTGAATAAAGTTCTTGCTGAAATGCTTTCTGAAAAAGGGAAAAAGGATAAAGCGTTAAGAAATGTTCAAGACAAACTTTTTGATTTTATGGAGGGTATTACTTTCGATTTGTCTAAAGGTAATTTTTTCACGAAGGATAAAAAGCGGAAAATCGCAGCTTATAACAAGGCATGTAAAGAACTTGCAAAGATTGAAAAATCCCGCTAATCGCGGGATTTTATTTATTCTAAGATGCGCCGAAGGGTTACTTGTCCTGAGCTTTGTCGAAGGATTCTTCACTGCTACCACCTACGCTTTTTTGCGCCGCCGCTTCGGCGGTTTTTTTCTTAATCGCTTCCAGCATTTTTTTGTCTGTTTTTAATTTTTCTTTCACGTTATCATAACCAACGCCCAATTTTTCCTCGCCGAAGGAATAACTAGCGCCAGATTTTTTCACTGTTTCATATTTCAAAGCGGTTGTGAGCACGTCTGACTCGTAAGAAATTCCCTCGCCGTACATAATGTCGAACTCTGCAATGCGGAAAGGCGGCGCCACCTTGTTTTTCACGATTTTTGCCTTTGTTCGGTTGCCGATAATTTCTTCTCCTTTTTTCACTTGGGCGGTGCGGCGGATATCAATGCGGACCGAGGCGTAGAATTTTAAAGCTAGGCCGCCGGTCGTGGTTTCGGGATTACCGAATACTATACCGATTTTCATGCGAATTTGATTTATAAAAATCACAATCGTGCCGGATTTCGCCGCGATTGCCGTGAGTTTTCGCAATGCTTGAGACATAAGCCGCGCTTGCGTGCCCATTTGGTGCGTGCCCATTTCGCCTTCAATTTCCGCTCGTGGCGTAAGAGCCGCGACTGAATCAACCACGGCAATACTAATAATATTTGAACGAACCAAACTTTCTAAAATATTTAACGCTTCCTCGCCGTTGTCGGGTTGGGAAATAATTAGATCCTTAACTTTCACGCCGATTTTCGCGGCATATTCCGGATCAAGCGCGTGCTCGGCGTCGATAAAAGCCGCTTTGCCGCCGCGCCGCTGAACTTCGGCGACCGCGTGAAGCGCGAGCGTTGTTTTTCCGGAACTCTCCGGTCCGAAAATTTCAATCACCCGGCCTTTCGGCAAGCCACCGCCCAAAGCTAAATCAAGAGAGAAAGAACCGGAAGGAATAGTTTCAACGCGAGTAGCTTTAATATTACCCAATGTCATAACCGATCCTTCGCCAAAACGCGACTGGAGTGATTCCATCAATGATTCAAGGTCTTTGGATTCCTGCCTGCCGGCAGGCAGGTTTCCTTTTTCGTCCTTTTTTTTAGTTGCCATTTAATTGAGTTTGATTTTCTAATTTCGGCGCTTCGTAGAAAATTTGTTTCACCACCGTGCTTTCTTTTCCTAAAAATTTTTTCACTTTGAAAGTTAGAACGTTCAATCCGGAATCAAGGTGGATGTTTTTTTGGAAATTACCGTTACTATCAGGATAGACCGATTCGCCGTTCAAGGTCAATTGATCGTTTGGCTGGACTTTACCGATTACGGTGAAATTCGCCGATTGCACGGTTAAATTATCCGCAAGGTTTATAAAATCAACGCTGGGGTTGCCGAAAATCTTTGGTATTTGAAACGCTATAAAAATAACGACAATCGCGCTGGCAATGACCAAAAAATTTTTCTTGCCGAACTTGGAATTCGCGAAACGATTTGGCGGCAACTTATCTTTACTGCCCGAACGGCGAACCGCATCGTTATCTTTTAAAAATTCATGCCAGAGATCTTCTCCTTTCAAATTTAAGGCCTCCGCGATTTTTACAATATAACCGTGAATGTAAGGCGCCGCCGGCAATTTTTCAAATTTTTCTTCAAGGAGCAGTTCGATAAAACGGTCGGAAATTCCCGTAAGTGCCCCAAGTTTTTCCGTTGAAAGACCCTTCAAACGCAACGCGTCTAAAAGATGACTCGAAAAACTTTTTTGGTCGTTATTCTCGCGATCCATATTATTCGTAAACCTCTCTTGGTTTTGCGCCTTCGCCGGGACCGACTACGCCTCGTTCCTCCATCATATCAAGCAAACGGGCGGCGCGAGCGTAACCAACTTTGAAACGCCGTTGAAGTAGTGAGGCGGAAGCTTTTTTTGCCGTTCGGACCATTACCACCGCTTCTTCGTAGAGCGCGTCGTCATTTTCGTTTGTCTCGTAGTCATCAAAATTAGGAAGGTTTCCGGCGTTTTCTTTTGCGGTTTCAATTGTTGCCGTCTCGGCTGGTTCATTATTCTTTTTAATGAAAGCAACAACTTTTTTTATTTCTTCTTCGGTAAGATAACCTCCTTGAATGCGCATTGGTTTTGAATTTTCAGCTGAGATGAAAAGCAAATCCCCGCTACCCAAAAGTTTTTCAGCGCCAGCAGTATCAATAATTGTCCGTGAATCAATTTGACTCGCCACTTGAAGGGCGACTCGGCAGGTGATATTCGCTTTGATTAAACCGGTGATTACTTCTACCGACGGACGCTGAGTGGAAACCAAAAGATGAATGCCAGTTGCGCGAGACATTTGAGCTAAGCGAATAATTGAACCCTCAACTTCGCGCCCGTAAGAAGTCATTAAATCGGCCATTTCATCAATAACAACAAGGATAAATGACATTTTTTTACCGTTTTTGTCGTTCGATTTTGAGAGTCTCAGACTCGAAGAGTTGTAGCTTTTTATGTCGCGGGCGCCGGCTTCAAGCAAGGTTTGGTAGCGGCGATCCATTTCTTCAATCACCCAGCGGAGAGCGGCGAGCGCCTTTTTATTATCGGTTACGACTGGCGCGATTAAGTGCGGCAGGCCGTCGTAGATAGAAAGTTCCACTCGTTTCGGGTCAATCATTATGAATTTGAGCATCTCCGGCGAATTTTTGAAAAGCAGGGAAATTAAAAGCGAGTGGATGGCGATTGATTTGCCGGAACCGGTCGCGCCCGCGATTAAAAGGTGGGGCATTTTTTCTATGTCTGGAATAATTGGTTCGCCTTGCACGTTTCGGCCAAGCGCGAAAGTTAAAGAATTTGCTTTTTGAAATTCTGGATAAAGCAACAAACTGCCCAAACGAACGAGCGCCGCCGCTTTATTTGGCACCTCAATTCCGACTAGAGATTTTCCAGGAATTGGCGCTTCAATTCTTATTGGGTGAGCGGCGAGCGCGAGCGCCAAATCTTGGTTTAATGTGGTAATTTTTGTTATTTTTACGCCTTCCGCCGGCTTTAAAGTGTAGCGAGTAACCGTTGGGCCGACGTTGATTTCTCCCATTTCGACAGGCACGCCGAAACTCTCAAGCGTTCTTTTTATAATATTAGCGTTCGCGCGAAGGTCGCCGATTGTCGGTTTTTCAACTGATGAAGTAAGCAAAGAGAGTGGCGGCGCAACATAATTTTTAATCGGCTTAACTTCGCTTGGACTCCACTCGTCAGTTTTTTTACCGGATTCTTTTACCTTTGTTTCGTCAGTTGGTTTATTTTTTCTCTCATCTCCGCCAGCTGGCGGATTTGGCGCGGCTGGCGCTTCAAGTGGCAGATTAATTATTGGCTCTTTAATCACAAGTTCTGTTTTTAACGATTTTGTGTCAGTTCTAAATTTAAGCGGTTTATTTACGGTTACGAGAAATGAAGCAATAGCAGCAGTTAGAGTTATCACGATTGCCGCTGGAATACCAAAAGGATTTTTTAGTGAGCCAATAATATTGCCGGTTAACCCGCCATTGCCGGGCGACAATATATCGATAAAACCCAAGCCCGAAGCGATGAACGCTAATCCGCCGATTAAAGTCAAACTAAAAACTCTTTTTCTGTCCGGCGCGAAAAATGAAAAAGCTAGAAGAAAAGAAACCGTAGGTAGAAGATAATAACCCCAACCGAAAAGTTTATTGAAGGTTAGATAAAATTTATTGCCCCATGGGCCGGCTTGGCTAGCCGCGGCGAGGATTAAAAGTATTGCGAATCCTAAAAAAACAACAATCCAAATACTTTTTTTTATATCCGGATGAAGGCGGTTATTTTCAGAGGTTTTGGGAGCGCGATTATTTTCTTTTTGGTTTCTTTCCTTTTCTTTTGCCATTGTAGCAATTTAATTAAAGTTCAAAATAAGCTAAAATTCAAGTAAACATGGCGGTAAATTCTTACAAATCCGCGGATTTTGAAGTACTTCTTAAAAAAGCAACGGAGGCGGTGAATCAATATTTAAAATGGAGCGCCGATCAGGGTCAAATTTCCATTGAACTTTTTAAAAAAACCAAAGAATTTTTTGCTCCTCGGTTAGCCGCTTGGTTGAAAGATCCGGAAATTGATCGGCTTTCGCCAAACGCTAAAGCGGGTATTTTCGAAGCGGTTCGGATTGAACGTTGGCAGGATTTAATTGAAGCGTTTGTCGGTGATATTACTTTTGGCACTTCTGGCATCCGCGGATTAATGGTTTTAACCGACGGCGAATTACTTCAACTTCAAAATAAAGGACTTGACGCGCCAATTTTAAAAGGCCCGAATACCGTAAACAATCTTGTTATTGCTCGGTTCGCCGCAGGTATTAGTAAGTATCTTAAAGAGAAGAAACTTAAGAATGTGGCTATTGGTTTTGACAGTCGCATTCAAAGCAATGGTTTTGCCGAGATTTTCGCAAAAATTTTTTTGGCGAGCGGTTTACGGGTTAAATTTTTTCAGTTGCCGGTCGCCTACCCGGAACTGCTTTTTTCGGTTACGGAATTTAGCGCCGATTTAGGGCTCTACGTGACGGCAAGTCACAACAACAGGCGCTATAACGGCTTTAAAATTTGTGGCGCTTCCGGCGCTGCTTTGAATATTGCTGAACGGAACGATCTTTACGAAAACTTTTTAATGAAAGCAGTTTTTACTGACGTGCCAGATTTTGAAAAAGTTCCTGATTTATCGAAATCGGTAAATTGCGAATTTTTAGGAAAGGAAGCTCATCGAGCTTTTTTGGAACATGTTCAAGGTTTTTTTCTCGACAAAAAAGTTCTTTTGACCGCTGGTCGCAATCTTACAATTGGTTACAGCGCTTTTCATGGAGCGGGAATAAATTCCGTGCCGCTCATACTAGAAGAAAGCGGTTTTCAGAACGTCCAAATTATTAAGGTTTTATCTGACTTAAATGGCTTCTTTCCGGCTTTTGCAAACCATCCGGAGCAGCAACCGGATCCTGGTGATCGTAAAGCGGCAGAGCTCGCGCTTCTTTCTTATGAGAAAGAATATAAAAATGATTTCCGGAAAAAAAATTTGGACATTATTATCGGCACTGATCCTGATGCCGATCGGGCGTCAGTTATTGCAAAAACTCCGGCAGGTAGCGCGGAAGATTACGCTTTGCTTTCGGCCGATGAAGCTTGGCTTTTAGTTTTATGGTACCGCTTAAATCGATTAAAAGAATCAGATGATAAATTTATAGTTTACAGTCATGTCACAACCGATGCTTTAGGCCGACTCGCCAAAAAACACAACGTCGGTTTTTTAAAAACCGTAGTCGGTTTTGCTTATATCGCTGAAGCGGTAAAAAATGTTTGGGAAGGAAAAATATTAAGCCGAGAGAAAAACCCGGAGCTTGTTTTTGATTCATACGAAATGACAAAAACACGGCAAATAAATATCGGGGCCTTTGAACAGAGTTACGGTTTCGGTTTTTTTGGCGGCGCGCCAAAAAGCCCGCGGGAACTAGGCGTGGGAGGTCATGTTAAAGACAAGGACGGCGTTTTGGGCGCGCTGATGCTCGCGGAGATTGCCGCTTACGCAAAAAACGAAGGAAAAACATTACTTGATTTGGTTCACGAAATTTATCTTGATCCAAAAATCGGTTTTTTTGTAAATTACTACGAAGCCGAGCCGGCTTATGGCGTCTACGTCGGCTTGGAAGGTTTTTCAAAGAAAATAAACATCTTAAAGAAAGCAGTGGCACTAGCCGAAAAAATTGGCAAAAAAGAAAAAGTGATGATTGGCGGACTGGAAGTAAAAAAAGCGGAAATTTATCGGACGGGTCGCTATGACATTTTAAATGAATGGAAAGGTTTTCCGGATGAAGGTATTCGATTTTATTTTGACGACGGTTTATCCTGGTTAATTATTCGACCAAGCGGCACAACGCCCGCTCTTCGTTTTCATATTCAATTAAACTTTGAGGTTAATAGGGAAAACATAGTTTTTAAGCGAAAGCAGGGTTATGAATTAGCGAAAAAGATGATTACCGATTTTAAAGGCTTAATTAGTATTTTTTGATTTATTGGTTTAAGTCAAAAAACTCAAAAAAACAGGAAAACCTGATAATCGCATAAAACCAGCATTTTTATAAAAAACCTTGTAAAACATTAAATGTTTTACAAAACCCGATAATGCGATTAAATCTACACTTTTTCATTTTAAACAAAAAAATTGTTTAGCGTGAAACATTTTGAAACAAAAAACTGGGCTATTTTGAACTAATTTAATGACTAAAAAATCCGAAATTGGCGAAAAAGGGGAAAATTATGCCTGCACTTATCTTGAAAATAAGAGTTATAAAATCTTGAACCGGAATTACAGAGAGGTTTTTGGTGAGCTTGATATTATTGCTTTAGCGCCTGATAAAACATTAGTTTTCGTTGAGGTTAAAACTATGACCGGCTCCGGCGGTTTTTTAAGGCCGGAAGATCAAATGACGGCGGCGAAACTTAAAAAATTTCGCCGGGTGGCCCAATTTTATGCCGGCAAGCACGAAGAATTGATAAACGACAAAAAAGGTTGGCGATTGGATTTGGTGGCGATTTTAATTACGGACGGCAAACCGGAAATCAGTCACTACGAAAATGTGGCATGACAAGTTCAGGGTAAATAAAAACCCCGCTATTTGCGGGGTTTTTTTGTTTTCTTAGGGATTTTTCTTGGTAAAAATCTCCTTAAATAATTTTTCTGGGCATCAGTAAGTGTTTCCCAAGCGATTGCTTCAAAGAGAAGAATCATTTCTTCGGGCATAAAGCGCATGGCTCGGTGAGCGATTTCGTGAATTAGAATACTCACAGCTTCGGGGTTATTTCGATTTCTTAAATCTAGTTCAATATTGCCAGCCATATCAACTGTACCTTCAAGGCCTTTTTTCGTCCGGCTATCCTTAAGGTGTGTTTTCCAAGAAATTTTATGGACGTTATATTTAAGCGTAAGCAAGATCATTCTAAATACCCAACCAGCCCACACATCATCCTCGCTTTTCGGCACTTTTCTTAAATCAACTTTTCTAATCGGTTTCAATTCTTATTCTCCTTAATTTTTTAAAAGATCGGAACTGGACTTAGGTTATTCTTCTCTGCTATTTTTTGCAAGTTTTTAACTACTTGTTTGACGTCGCACTCGATTATGCTACAATTACTTTACGATTGACCGCTCCGTTAGAGAGCGGTTGTTTACTAAAAATGGACTTAAAATCTTTAAACACTGCTTTGGGGCAAATTGCCGCTGAAAAAGGCATTTCTCCCGAACAAGTTTTGAACGCAATTGAAACGGCGATTGGCGCCGCTTATAAAAAAGAATATCGCAAACGATCGGAAATTATCCGTTGTAAGTTTGATTTGAAAACTGGCGACCTAAAATTTTGGCAAATGAAAATTGTGGTTGATCCGACGGAAGTTAGAATTGTAACCGAAGAAGAATTAGCTGAAGAAAAAGACGTAAAAGACACAAGGGATACTCGAGACAGGAGAGAAAGAGAAGAAGACGAAGATGTTTTGCCGCGCTATAACCCCGACCGACATATCTTTTTAAAAGAAGCTAAAGAAATTAAGAAAAACGTTGTTCTTGGCGAGGAATTGGAATTTCCGCTTGAAACTCATGAAGATTTTGGTCGCATTGCCGCGCAAACAGCAAAGCAAGTAATTTTACAAAATCTTCGGGAAGCTGAACGATCAGCGGTTAAAGAAGAATTTGCCGACAAAGAAGGGGAAATCGTTTCCGGTATAATCCAAAGATTTGAACGGGGAAATGTTTATGTGGAATTAGGCCGGGCAATTGGCATTATGTTTCATAACGAAAGCATTCCGGGCGAACATTACCGAGTTGGTGAACGGCTTCGGTTTTTTGTTTTAGCGGTGCAGGACGATCCGCGCCGGCCGGGAATTGTTCTTTCTCGATCACATCCTAAATTTGTAAATAAACTTTTTGAATTGGAAGTGCCGGAAATCGCCGATCATGTAGTCGAAATAAAACAACTTGCCCGTGAGCCTGGTAACCGTTCGAAAGTAGCTGTGGCTTCAAACGAGGAAGGAATTGATCCGGTTGGTTCGGCGGTTGGCCAGCGAGGAACGCGCGTGATGGCGGTTACAAACGAACTTGGCAATGAAAAAATCGATATTATTGAATGGTCTGATGATCCGGAAAAATTTATCGCAAACGCTCTATCACCGGCGAAAATAAAATTAGTTGAAATTATGCCTCGGCGGGAAGCGAAAGTTTTGGTTGCGGAAGATCAGTTAAGTTTGGCAATCGGCAAAGGCGGCCAAAATGTCCGGCTTGCCGCGAAGCTCACGGGCTGGAAAATTGACGTTCGTTCGCAATCGCGGCCGGAAGAAGTGCAGGAAGGTGGCGTGGCGGTGGCGCCGGAGGAAGAAGAAAAACTAAAAGAAAAAGAAGCAGGAGAAGAGTAAAAGAGAAAATTACAAATTAAAAAAGCCAAACATTTTTTCGTATTCTTCGGCGCGGGGAACAAAACGCTCGGGGTTTTTATAAACGAGCGTTTTTAATTCTTGGAGCGACATAAATTTTACCTCTGTTAGCTCCTCTTTTTGCTTTTTAATATCACTTGTATCAATATCGCGTTTTAGGATGTAGAGATCGCAGAACTGATTGTCGTATTTTTCTCCATCTTTGAGGGCGGATTTTACTGTGCCGATAAATTGGAGTTCATCTTCATAGACGTTCATACCAAGTTCTTCTTTAAGTTCTCGTTCTGCCGCCTTTTTACTTTTTTCTCTAGAGCGTACGTGTCCGGCAAGCGAAATATCCCAAAGATTTTGAAAAATATCTATTGTGGCCGATCGTTTTTGGATAAGTATTTCACTATGACTGTTTAGAATCCAGACGTGTACTGTTCGGTGCCAGTCGCCGTCGCGATGAATTTCCTCACGCGGTTTTATTTTGCCGGTTTTAATTCCTTTTTCGTCTAGCACGTCAATTTGTTCCATTTATTGATTATACCGTAAGATAGATAAGGAATTTCGATGCTAACTCCCCATATTTTATGAGAGTTTTTGTGCTATTGACAAAATATTGAATAGTATGCTATCCTTAAAAAAGAAAATAAATAACTAAATATCAACTATTTTTGGAGTTTGTTATGACAGTCAATCTTTTTATTGGCGAGGTATCTCTTTGGGTGTTATGGATAGGCGCGTCTTTGATGTCGGGTATAATCTCAACTCTTATTGCTGTCGAGCCGAGGTTTTATAGAAACGGCCTCTTGCGATTATTTTCTTGGTTTGCGTTGAATATTATTTTTTTGGCAATCAGCGCAAGCGTTAGAGAAGGCACATTTCTTCTTCCGTATAACACTGGTTTGAATTTACCGCCGGTATTACTTGTAAAAATTTTCGCCCTAGAACTTTTGTTATACGCGATATTCGCGATTGATCGGGCAATTGAAACATATCGCGCTCTCCATAATCCAAGCGAAACCAAAGGTTAGTTTTTAGTAGGTTAAGCTATTACCGCCACAGAAACGTGGCGGTTTTTATTTGAGAAAAAAACTAAAAAAGGGGATAATTTTCTTGATGAATCAAGTTGATATTGATTTTAAAAATAAGAAAGTTTTAGTTATGGGTTTGGGAACTTTAGGTGGGGGAATTGCGACCACAAAGTGGCTTATTAAACATAGCGCGAAAGTGACGGTAACGGATTTAAAAACAAAAAGTGATCTTGTTAGTTCAATCAAAGCGCTCGGTTCGGCGGCGAAAAAAATAAAATTTGTTCTAGGCAAGCATAACGTCGCTGATTTCCAGCGGAACGAAATTATTGTCGTAAATCCCGCTGTGCCACGGGAGAGCAAATTTCTAAAAATCGCGAAGCACTCGGGTGCGAGGTTTGAAAACGAAGCGAGTTTATTTTTTCGCTACACAAAAAATCCGATTATCGCGGTAACCGGCACACGGGGCAAAACCACCACCGTGAACTGGATTTATCAGCTACTCAAACGGAAATTTCCGCGCGCCGTTTTGACAGGTAATTCCTCAACAAATCCGATGCTAAAAGCGCTTGATATACTTGATCATAAGTCGCCGGTTGTGCTTGAACTTTCTTCTTGGCACTTGGAATTTTTACCGCAAACCAAACGCGCGCCGCATGTAGCCGTAATTACCAATATTTATCCCGATCATTTGAATCGCTACCGTTCGCTTCGCGATTACGCTTTAGCAAAAACCAATATTTTTATAAATCAAAAAAGCAACGATTATTTAATTTTGAATCGGCAAAATGAATGGACAAAATTTTTCTTGAACAAAAAACCTAAAGCCAAAATTATTTTCCCGCGAGCGAAAGCGATTAAAGGCGGTAATAAATTCAGAGAAATTTACGGAAGCCACAACTTGGAAAATTTGGCGATGGCGGTTACTGCCGTGGAACTCGCCGGCGTTCCAGAGACGCTTATCCGGAAAAGCGTCTCATCTCTAGAGCCGGTAAAGCTAAGGCAGGAAATAATTTACAGCACAAAGAAATTAACGGTTGTAAACGACACAACCGCCACTTCGCCGGACGCGACAATTGCCGCCCTAAAACGTTTTTATGATGGTAATTTATTTTTGATTGCCGGTGGCACGGACAAAAAATTAGAATTTAATAACTGGGCGAGCGCGGTAAAAAAATATATTCGGCCGGAACACCTTTTTCTTCTTAATGGCAGCGCCACAAAAAAAATGATCGTCGCTCTAAAGAAAATCGGATTTTTAAAACAAGCCAGCCCGCGACTATTCGAGAATTTCCTTGATTTATTAAAAACTCTTTTTAAGGAAATAGGCGGGGAAAAATCAACTATTTTATTTTCACCCGGGGCGGCAAGTTTTGAAAAATTTAAAAATGAATTTGACAGAGGGGATAAGTTTAACGCATACTCAAAAAAGCTCATCAAATCACAATAGTAAAGAAAGGAGATTTTAGAATGACTTATGTTGAAGAAGTATTTTTAATCATTTTTCCTCAAGGTAATAAAGATTTAACTGAAGGCGAGAAAGCGGCGCTAATTGTAGACAATTTCAATGTGCCTACAATTGGTGAAGAATTAGCATTGAAATGCCTTTGTGATATTGCGGTCAGAACGCATTTCATTGACCCTGTCGAAGGAGAGAGGGTTGTACGCCATTCTCTAGAATTAATAACCGAGCTTCTTCCGCTTGACGTTAATCATGAATATCATGTTGCTGAAGCGTCGGCTGTTCTTTATATGTTCGAAGAAGGCAAAACTTACGAAGAAGTTACTAATGCTTTCAAACGAAGAAGTTACTAATGCTTTCAAAGTTTTTTCGCCAGCAAAAAGCCCCTAACGGGGCTTTATTTTTTAAGTGCTTTTTACTTTCAGTTTTTTCGCTTTTTTCCGGTCGAGTTTCGGCATTCGCACAACGAGCACGCCGTTTTTTACAATCGCCGTTGATTTTTCCGGATCAACTTCCTGCGGCAAAATTATTGAGCGGGAAAATTTTCCCCAAAAACACTCCTGATAAAAATAATCTTTCTCCTCAATCGCTTCTATTTTTTCTCGTTTGCCGCGAATTGTTACTGATTCGGTCGTAACATTAACTTCTAAATCATCGTCATTTACGCCCGCAACTGTTGATTGAACAACAATATTGTTTTTGTCCTGATAGACATCAACCGTGAGTTGACCTTCACTTTCATCTTGCGGTTCGTCAATAACTTTATCGTCTGTCTCAATTTTTATAGATTTCGCCGTTTCTGTTTTTGCTTTGGCGAGTCCGAAAAAAACATTATCTTTTTCTTTGTCGTTTTCTAACATAAATTTATTATACCAAATCAACCGAAGTTGAATCATTTGCGGCAGGCGGCGCCGCTTTTATTTTTTCAAAATCATGAAGAAGAAAGAAAAGGATAAAGACTAGAAAAATACTCGGGTAAATCAAACTATTTGATTGGAATCGGAGAACAAGAAAATTGAAAATAGCGTGGATTAAAGTAGCGTAGACAAACCCCTGGATTATTAAGGCAGGTCCGTGTTTTACCAAGCGGCTTTTCGCCCAGTAATAACCGATAAGGCCGGAAGTGAGGGTATGAAGAAGGGTAGCGCCTACAAAGCGAAGCGCCATCGTTTGAATGGAATTAACAGTGGTTGAGAAAAACGGCTGGGCAAAATTCAGAGTGTTTGAAATCACAAGAAAATTTTCAATCGTGGCGAAACCGAGTGCGGCCGCAATCATGTAAATCATTGCGTCAATTGGCTCGTCAAAGGCTGGGTCGTTATGGACCGAAAAATAAGCGGCAAAAAACTTGAAAACTTCTTCAATCAAGGCCAAGCCGATAACAAGCAAGAGAATTTTGCTTTGATCGCTTCCCAACCACTTTTGGTAACTTAATTGGAGTAGAAGCACGGGTAAACTAACAAGCACGCCAATGCAAAAAGTATAGATAATCAACCGTTTTGGTTCTGGATGAAGATCCTCTTTTAAAAAAAGCATAAGCCAAATAATAGCCGGAAGTATTGTCGCTATAATTAGAAAAAAGACATAGAGAAAAATCATAATTTTTCGATCATTAAAAGTTTTCTACCCGCGATCGGCAAAATTCCATAAATTTCCTCTGTTACGAAAGGCATGAAAGGATGAATAATTTTCAACGATTCAAAAATAGCGTAAGAAAGAATTTTCTTGGTTGTTTCGACTGTTTTTTTCTCCGCGAGCTGACTTTTCGCGATTTCCAGATATTCGTCGCAAAAATCATGCCAGAAAAAATCGTAAATCTCATGAAGCGCCTCGCTAAAATTAAAAGTTTCTATATTTTTACCGGAACTGATTTTTATTTTTTCTAGCGCCGCGATTATTTTTTTATCAGCTTCGGTTGTTGGTTTGAATTTTTCTATTTTTCCCATTTCGGAAACATTACTTAAAACAAATTTGCTCGCGTTCCAAATTTTGTTGCAGAATTTCCGGCCAGCGGTGATCGACGTTTCGTCCCAATGAATGTCTTGGCCGTTTGCCTGCCAGATAATACCGAAGCGGGTGGCGTCCGCGCCGTATTCATTAATGTATTTTAACGGATCAACGCCCGTGCCCAAGCTTTTTGACATTCGCTTTCCCTCTTTTGTAAGAATTGTGCCGTGGATAAAAACTTTGCTGAACGGCAATTTACCCTGAAATTCTAGCCCTGAGAAAATCATCCGGGCGACCCACAAATTCAAAATATCGCGAGCAGTGATTAAAGCGTTTCCGGGATAATAATTTTTTAGGTCGCTTGCCGACAAACCGGCGAAAGGCCAAAGAGCGGAAGAAAACCACGTGTCCAAAACTTCCTCGCTTCGGCGGTATTCTTTGCAATCACATTTCGGACATTTACTTTTCGGTTGTTCAAGCGAAACAATAGCGTGATCGCAATCGGCGCACTTACAATAATAAACCGGTAACTGATGTCCCCACCAAATTTGGCGGGAAATGGTCCAGTCGCGGATATTTTCGAGCCAATCAAAATACGGTTTTTCAAAATTTTTCGGTAAAATTTCTACCTTGCCATTCTCCACAGCTTTTTTTGCCAATTTTGCGAGCTCCTTCATTTTTAAAAACCATTGTTTTGAGGGGATTGGCTCAATCACCGTGTTGCAACGGTAGCATTTAGCGATGCGATGGTCGTACAACTCTTCTTTTACTAAAAGACCGACACTTTTCATGTCTTCCACGATTTTTTTCCGTGCCTCCGTTGTTTTTAATCCGGCATATTTGCCCGCGCTTTCATTCATTCGGCCGCGTTCGTTAATCACTTGAATCATTGGTAGTTTGTGGCGTTCGCCGATTTCAAAATCAAGAATATCGTGAGCAGGCGTCACCTTCACAACGCCGGTGCCAAATTCAATATCAACCACATCATCGCCGACAATTTGGAGTTTTATTTTTTTGATTTCCGGTTTTTCAAGCTCACCGTCTGTTGAAAGAGAATCAACTTCAATTGTTTCGCCAATATATTTTTTATATCGCTCGTCTTTCGGATTTACCGCGAGTGCTGTGTCGCCGAATTTTGTCTCTGGCCTAGTGGTCGCTAAAGTAAATGAGCCGTATTTTATGTAATAGAGCGTGGTTTTTTCGTCCGCGTATTCAAGTTCAAGTTCGGATAGCGATGTGCCGCAACGTGGACACCAATTAACTGTCCGTAAGCCCTGATAAACCCAACCTTTTTCGTAGTAATGAACAAAGGTTTTCAGAATATCGTCACTGTAAGCTTGATCCATCGTGAAACGGGCGCGCGACCAATCAGCCGAGACGCCAATTTTTCGGAGCTGGTTAAAAATCAAATCGCCGTATTTATTTTTCCATTCCCAAACGCGAGCAATGAATTTTTCGCGTCCCAAATCCCATCGGTTTATTCCTTCTTTTTTCAATTCTTTTTCAACGACAAATTGCGTGGCGATGCCGGCGTGATCGGTGCCGGGCAAATAAAGAGCGCGTTTGCCGCGCATTCTTTCATAACGGATTAAAACATCTTGAAGAGTGTTATTTAATAAATGCCCCATGTGCAAAGTGCCGGTTACGTTCGGCAGAGGCATATAAATAATATAATTCTTGTCTTGAGCTTTGCCGAAGAATTCTTTTGCCTTCGGTAAACCCGCCTGCGCAGGCAGGTTATCCGGATTAAAAAAACCGGATTTTTCCCAGATAGAGTAGATTTTTTCTTCAACCAGTTTCGGATCGTACGCCCCCACGCCAAAAGAGAATTGCGTCTCGCCTTTATTCGGTAATTTTTGAAAGTTTTTAGTCATTAGAATAATTTTTAGATTAATGTTTTGGCGTGGGGGTAAACTTTATTGAACATCAAAATGAATTATATCGCCGGCAAAATTGCTTGTAAAACAAAATTTTTCCGAAAAAAAAGAGGCGATCTATTGAAGAATCGCCTCTTGAGCAAATTAATGCGCCATCCGCTTTTTCAAGCGACAGCTTTGTTTCCATCTATTACTCTTGTGAATCTGTTTGGATTACTAAATCGTTTTAAGTGGTGTTAATTAAAGCTGGCGAAGAACGGGAATGAGTGCCGTTGCGAGCTCGTGTAGCTCTTTGTTCTATTTTCATCACTCGAAGCGTATAAGATGTAGGCGGCAAATCATTTTTGTTTTGCAGGATAACCGCTTGAGGACTGCCGCGGGCCGGAGTGTAGAGCTGGTCGAACTGGCTGCTATTCGAGAGAGTCGGCGACTGTAAAACTGGAGCCGCCCGGTCTTTTGGCGCAGCGACCAAACTTACAGTCAACGCGATGACAAGAAAGACAGTTAACGATATAAAAATGGATCTCTTCATAGGAGAATCCCTTTCTTGTAATATTTATGGAAACGGTGAATTAGTAAGGTACATACCCTACCTTTTAGAGGTAGGACTTACACTTTAGCAAGCAAATAGCTTGTTGTCAATAGCCACTTCTTATCCACAACCAACTTATGCTTATACAAAAAACCGCCCCTTAATAAACTCGGAACGGTTTTTAATTTAAATTGAATTTGGGATAATTTGTTTGTAAAAAATCCAGTGAAAGATGAGTTTCTGGCTCAATTTGAAGCGTGATTGTTCCGTAGGGCCGGCTAAATTGCCGTCGCATGTTTTCTATAGTTATACTGTCAGTTTGGTTAATCGCTAATTGAAGATGGCCAAAAATATCTTCAGGTTTCGCGATTGGGCAACTAATTTTCGGGTTATTCGATTCAATTCGGAATCCCCAGCCGCCCTCATCTTCATCAAGAGTTTTTAAGAATGGCACGAGATCGTTAGCTCCTTCAAATTCCAGTATTTGACCGCTATTCAATAATCGAAAATTGTTGAAAGCGACGATGAATTTTATGTTTTCAACTTGTGGCCGCCGCGAAATTTTTTCCTCAATTATTGACGAAAGTTGCTTTAAAAACTTTTTAATTTTCCTAGTTATTTTAACGACTAAACTCACTTGTTCCAAATCCATCATAATTTTTCCTTTCCAATTTTTAAATAATCAGCTTTTACCATAATAACCCTTTCGAATTAAAAGTAAAATTATTTAGAGATTCAAATTAGAATTCGCGGTTATTTTCCGATTCTTTTTTAGGGAGTAGGAAATGTAGGCGGCGGCGCCGATCATCGCGGCGTTATCGGTGTTATAAGCCATATCCGGCGCGAAAAATTCGGCGCGGATTTTTTTTGCTTGAGCCGCTAATTCTTTCCGCAAGTAGCCGTTCGCGGCTACTCCGCCCGCGAGCAAAATTGACTTTGCGCCGCAGGCGAGCGTTGCCCGCGCGGTTTTTGCGACAAGGACGTCAACAGCGGCTTTTTGAAAACTAGCGCAAATATCAGGAATACTCGCGGCGGCTTTTCGAGAAAATGTCTCGGAGGCCGAGCGGGCAGGGTGTCCGCTCTGGGCGGACGAGCGAGGCCGAGAGTCAAGCGGCGTTTTGTCTCGCTGGGGCAAAACGACCGCGTTTTTCGAGAGAAGCTGGCGCGAGTCGCGCATATAATAGAGCACTGAAGTTTTGAGGCCGGAAAAACTGAAGTCGTAATCTTTGGAATTAATCATCGGGCGGGGAAAATTTATGGCGGTTGGATTGCCATTTTTCGCCATTTTTTCAATTTCCGGGCCGCCCGGAAACGGAAGATTTAGCATTCGTCCAACCTTATCAAAGCATTCGCCGACAGCATCATCACGCGTCTCGCCGATTTTTTTCCATTCAGTTAGTGATTTGAGAGCGGCAATAATCGTGTGGCCGCCCGAAACTATAAGCGCCACAGCCGGAAATGATATTTTTTTATTTTGAATAAGGTTTGAATAAAGATGTCCTTCCATATGGTTTACGCCAATGAATTTCGCCTTCGGAAAGTATTTTTTTCTGATTATTTTTGCAAATTCAATACCAGTCCAAAGACACGGTTCAAGGCCGGGGCCAACCGTTACCGAGAGAATATCAGGTTTAAATAATTTCGGATTTTTACCGACGGTTTCCTCAAAAACAATCGGCAAGTTTTTTAAGTGTTCACGCTTCGCGAGATTGGGCACCACGCCACCCCATTGCCGATGAGTTTCAATCTGTGATGAAACAACATTTTTTAAAACTTTGAACCGCGGTGATTTAAGGCCGCCGGTCGCTTCCAAAATTGCCATTGCTGTCTCATCACAACTAGTTTCTATAGCCAAAATTCGCATAAATATTCGTTCATTTTAACCGAAAAATTCGGACTTGACAAATATAT
>ERZ1292632.32-Hain-H43-01um-R2-32-length-132485-cov-29_pt1 | contig 132485 bp, 236 predicted proteins | sample MGYA00564407_ERZ1292632 | MGnify/ENA primary metagenome ERZ1292632 (study PRJEB36523, sample SAMEA6512637) | groundwater metagenome | collected 2019-01-08 | study: AquaDiva: Metagenomics assemblies of 32 groundwater samples | reverse complement strand
AACAACAAGAAGTATTCCACAATTTAACTTTAATCAAAGTGGATTATATGATAGATCTAGAATACAAGAATTTGTGCAAGAACAGAATAAAATTATTATGGGGGACGGGCGTGAAGAATCGCTTGACTGGCTGCTCTCGGATAAAAAAGTTCCTATTTTCAAAGGATAAAGGATAATTAGAGAGAACAAGGGGTGATAAATAAATGAAAGTAACTGTTGATAGACGAAGATTACGTGCTCGGATGATTGAAGAAGATAAAAATTCTTTGATCAAGGCGTTGAAACAAGATGACGCTAAGGCCGCAAAACAAGCGTTAACTGGTATGTCTGGTGAAGATTTGGGACTGGGACATAAAGAATTTGGAGATCTCACCAATGAAATCGATTTTGCTGCTCGCCAAAAACCTGGCTACGATGCTATTGCAATGGACGCCGCGAGAGAGATTCTCAAAATTCAAGGCAAAGACACAAAACAATCAACGTCTACCCATAATCCCGTAACAGGACAACCTTGGTCGAGTGGACCGGTGAAAGGAGGGCAACAACAGAAGAAATTGGGGCAAATGACTGCAAAAGATTTTGACTCACATAGATCTTCGGCATCTCCGGAAGATCAAAAATTTGAAGTAGGAGACAAAGTTGTTTTTCTTCATTCTCTCGGTGGAAAACTAACATCAAAAATAGTTAAAATCGGAAGAGGTAAAGGTGGCGAAGAAACTTATTATTTGGCAAATCCAAGACCAGGATCCAAACCGGATGTGCTTGGACCTGTTTATGCAGATGAAATAACAAGTTTCTAAAAGAAGGGATTAATGGCTGACGATAAGAAAGAATTTGATATTGAAAAATATTATAAGAATCTGAGCCGCGCGTTCAAAGGCGGGTCTCCGGTATTCCGTCAGCGTGTTGCCAATAAGATTACGCCTCCTGGTCAAGCACATTCGCCGGTCGGCACGGCTCGTGCATTCCTCAAGTCGACTACGAATCTTTATTCATCTCAGCTTGCATCTTACGGAATGTATTCGCGCCTTGCCAGGTATTGCCTTACAGGAGACAGTAAGGTTATTACGAACACAAAACAAGGATATCTAACCATAAAAGAATTGGTAGAACGTTTTGAAAAGGGCGAAAAAATAAATACATACGCTTTTGATAAAGAACGAAAAGAAATGGTCTGTGTTCCGGTTGCGAAAGCTTGGAAAACCAAGGTAGATGAAATTTGGGAAATTAAATTTGATGATGGATTAGTTTTGCGATGCACTAAAGATCATCCAATTATGCTCCGAGACGGTACCTTTTGTGAAGCGCAAAAATTAAAAGACGGAACTGCCGTGATGCCGTTTCATAGAAAAGAGTTTAAATATGACAATAAAGGAAATTATAGATGGGTTTATTGTCATCGTCGCGGGTGGGTACCGGAACATCGGCTTGTTGCAGAGCTAAAATACGATACAAGAATTGATAAGTTTGATAGTCGAGAAGTTCATCACCAAAATTTTGACAGAATAGATAATTCATTTGAAAATCTACTCTTGTGGGACAGAACAGAACATCGTTCATATCACGCCAAACTTAATAATGAACGATTTTCTGATCCGGCAGAAAGAGAAAAACAATCTCTGATTGCTAAAAAACGTTGGGATGAAAATGGCGATTTAAGAATTAATCTCCAAAAGATGATTGATCAACGAGAACAAACCCCCGGTTGGCAAAAATCACTCGACAGATTACAAGAATATAATAAAACTGAAAAGCCGGGGAAATTCAATAAAGATCGACAAGATCAGAAAAGATTACAAAACGCAAATGCTGATCGAAATTTTACCTTTCAAGATATTTGCAACGCTTACGAAAAGGGAATGAACGTTAAAAAACTATGTGTGAAACTTGATGCTTCGTATAGCAAAGTCATTAAACGGATAAAGTGGCAAGGGTTTAAAGGCTATTCAGATTTTCAGCAAAATTATTCAAACCACAAAGTTATTTCTGTTTGTCGAACTGGTAAATTTGAAGATGTCTACGATTTAATGATTGACAAATATCACAATTTTGCTGTTGGAGATTTTGTTGATAACTCCTTGAAAGCATTGATTGTTTCGAACAGCGATTATTCAGAAATGGAAAGTAACAGCATCATCACTTCCGCTTTGGACATTTATAGTGACGAAGTGTGTACAAAAGATGAACATGGAGAAATGATTAAAATTTTCTCCCACGACGCTAAAATTCGAAAAATTCTTGATGCTTTCTTTTATCAAGTATTGAATATTGATTTTAATCTTTGGCCTTGGGTCCGCAATTTTCTTAAATATGGTGATCAATTTCTTCTTGTTGACCATCATCCTAATCACGGCGTACTCCAAGTTCTTCCTATGCCGGTTAATGAAGTAGAGCGTGAAGAAGGATTTGATCAAAATGATCCTCTAGCTTATCGCTATCGTTGGACCACTCAAGGAAATCGTACTCTTGATCCGTGGCAAGTTATTCATTTCCGCAACGGCGGCAACGATAGTTTTATGCCTTATGGTTGTTCAGTAATCGAATCTGTTCGTCGTACTTGGCGACAAGTTGTACTTCTTGAAGATGCGGTTATGACTTATCGTATTGTTCGCTCTCCAGAACGCCGGGTATTCTATATTGACGTTGGAGGAATTGATCCAAATGACGTTCCCCAATTCATTGAAAAAGTTAAAGGCCAGTTGAAACGCAATAATACCGTTGACGCGACAACTGGACAATTGGATAAGCGATATAATCCAATGTCTATTATGGATGATTATTATATTCCCGTCCGCGGTGATATGACTTCAACTCGTATTGAGTCTTTGCCTGGCGGTCAATATGTTGGAGATATCGACGATTTAAATTATCATCGAGATAAATTGTTTGCCGGCCTCAAAATTCCAAAAAGTTACCTTGGATATGAAGGTGAAGTAAATGCACGCAGCACTCTTTCTCAAGAAGATATTAATTTTGCTCGTACTATCGCGAGGTTACAAAATATCGTAGTCGCAGAATTGAATAAAATGGCAATTATTCAATTGTATTCTGCCGGCTATCGTGGCGAAGAATTGATGAATTTTGAACTCACAATGGCTTCTCCATCAATTATTACGGAAATTCAGAGATTGGAACTGTGGAGAACCAGATTTGAAGTTGCTTCTGTTGCTTCTTCACAGGAAGGTTCTTTTGATCGTCGGTTTGCATATAAAAAATTGTTCAAGCTTTCTGACGAAGAGATTGAAGAAATTGAGGAAGGTCGCCGTAAAGATAAATTATTTGATATGGAATTGGAAAGTATTGCTCCTCCCGTCCCGCCGCCAGGGGAAGTTCCTCCTCCGCCAGAAGGCGGTGTAGCAGCGGGTGAAGTACCGGCCGCTCCAGGGCGAAGCGGAGAAGAACCGCCGCCAGAAGGTGAACAACCAAGCCCAGAAGCAATAACGGCGGGCAGAGATCCAAATCAACAAAGAATAATGCCGAATGACGTCAAAGGAAAAACCAAAAAACGTAAGAATTCTAATGGTCTGCCTACGAACTTGACTCAAGTGTTCAATTTTAAAAAGACTGCGCTGGATCCAAGAGATGGGCTGGTTCAGAATATGAGAGTTGGTTCTTCTCCGTTCGGTGAAAGTCTTTCGATGGGCCGTATGTTAACGGAAGACATTGAAGACACAGATGAAGAATTTTCTAAACAACAACTTCAAATGCGTCTTCTTCGTCACGAAGGGCTTCTTCGTCAGTTGGAAGGTAGTCAATTAGAGGGTATCAAAGGTTTGCCGGTTAAAACATCTCCGGCTCCTGTTGGAGCGCCCGTTGAGCCTATTGAAGATAAAGAAAAAAGAGAGCAAGAAGATCAGCTTTGGCAAGCAGCACAGAAGCAAGAAGGTGAATAGTTTGATTTTATTGAAAGATATAAGATAGTTATAAGAGAATGAAAATTTGTACTAATACTAATAATTATTGCCTTTTTGCTGGTTGTCTACAACCGTTTGAAAATTTTTGTAAAGATAAAAAAACCAAAGACGGTTTAAGTCATCGATGTAAATCGTGTAGTAAACAATATCGAAATATGCATTTAGATGATATTAAAGAATGGTACGAGAAAAATTTTGATTATGTGAAAAGTTATCAATCTCTAAATCGACAAAAAATAAAAGAATATCGAAAAATGTATTATTTACAAAACAAAGAAAAAGAAAAAAAACAAAATAAACAATATAAACTATCTCATCGAGAAGAAATCAATAAAAATAAAAGACAAAGAATAAAAGAAGACATTAATTATAAAATTGCATGTAATTTAAGAGTGCGACTGAACAGTGTAATTAGAGGAAATTTTAAAGTAGGTTCTGCCATTGCGGGTTTGATGATGTCTATTGCTGATTTCAAAATTTATCTCGAAGAGAGATTTTATTCAAACCCAAAAACGGGAGAAATGATGACTTGGGAAAATTATGGGCCGAAAGGCTGGCACATTGATCATGTTGTTCCGTTATCCGCCTTTGATTTGACCGACTCAGAACAATTAGCGAAAGCTTGCCATTACACAAATCTTCAACCAATGTGGTGTTTTGAAAACATCTCAAAGAGTAATAAAATATTCAATAAAGACACGGAAATGTACGGAAAATAGATTTTATTAGATTTACGGAGATAATTAGATATATGGAAAAATTAAAACATAACAAGCGAAGAAATTCGGCAATCTTGTTTGAAGCACTTATTCGTTATTCGGTAAATTGTCTAACCGAAGATAAAAAAGACGAAGTAACGAAGACGCTTAATATCGTTAAGAAATTTTTCGCCAAAGGCTCACCACTTTCAGAAGAATTGCGAGCGTTTAGAACACTTCTCAATTCCCACGTTAAAACGCGAGAAACGGCGCAAAAGATACTTTCAGAAGTATGTAAATTTACAAAATTTCTTTCTGCGAAGAATATTGATAAACAAAAATCGCTATTGATCAAAGAAATTAATCATCATCTCGACGCTAAAACTTTGTTCAATTACAGAATTCCAGAATACCGGACATATGCAACAGTTCAGATTTTGTTTAACAATGCCCGTTCCAAAGGAAATCCGTTGGATAATGTTGAAAAATATAAATTAGAAGAAAGTATAGTTGAACGTTTGACGACCGGAAAAATAGAAGAAAATGTTGATATGCTCAAGGTTAATCCGAAGTATAATAATCTTGTTCATAAATTTGCTACGAAGCGTTTCACCGAGAAATATAAGACTTCTCTATCGGAAGATCAAAAATTGCTTCTGACTCGTTATGCTGCTTCTTTGCTTTCAGAGAGCGACAAGAGTTTCAAGACTTATTTGCTCGCCGAAGTTGAGAAGGTTAAACAGGGACTTTCAACTGTACGAAATCCCGAGATCGTCAAAGATCATCAATTGATGTCTCGAATTAATGAAGGTAAAGAAAAATTAATTAATGAAGATTTTGATGTTGTGAATGATGAGAAGATTGTGAAATTGTTACAGTTTATGGCTCTCGCGCAAGAAATTAAATGATCGAAAAAGAAAACTCAACGGTTGCTTCTGTCCGAGGCGTTCAATCGCCGGGCGGAAACAAAAAACGTAAAGACGTAGTTGACGTATCTCAACCATACGAAGAAATGGACGAAAGTCTATTTGAACAGATGGTTGTCGACGCTGCAATGAAAGGCAAAAATATTAAAGAAGTAGTGAGAAAGAAGGGTTCACTTTTCGTGATTTTCGATGATGACGATGAACATGAAATATCTTCTCATCGTGATCGCGATGAAGCGTGGGAAAAACAAAGAAGCATGCGCGCACGGAAAAAACTAGAAAAGGGTAGTAAAAAGAAAAAGAAACAAAAAGAGAAAGAACACGAGAAGATTACTAAAGATCTGTTCGGAAAGAAAAAGAGAGCAGTTCCTACCGCCGGCCCACAAGCTAAAAAAGAAGAGTTAGTTCGTATGTTTACGAAGATTCTGTCGGAAGGGACGTTGAGAGAGAATGTTCTGGAATACGTTTTCGAAAATCAACCAGATGCAGACGTTCTCGAATGGGACAATTTTCTGAAAGGGCTTTCAAAACAAGCGATAATGGCGGACGATAAATTAAAGAAAATCATCACTACTCTTATGAAGAGCGAACAACGAACCTTACAGACTTCTATGAAAATTGTCAAAGATCGGATGTCAAAAGCAGGCTTTGAAGTTGGTAAAAGTAAGATTTCTGCAAGTCCAGAGAACGGTCGTCTCCGTGCTGAATTATTTGTAGAATTATTCGATGATGCAAAAGATACAAAAGAAGTTCTTGGCTTCGGGCTACGGATTGAGAATGGACGGCCGCTTTTGTTTATACCGAATGAAACCAAGCAGAAATTGAATACCATGAATACTCAAAATTCTAAATTGCTCCGTTCAGAGTTACTTCATATCCAAGAAACTGAACTTGACAATATCGATGATGTGGTGAATGCCACGGCGAAAAGAGATCAATATTTTGCGTCTTTGGAAAAGAGTATGGACAAAATGATGACGGGTTTTTCGCCAGTAGAACTGGCTATGGTGAGGAATTTGATAAAAACAAAGTTTAGGAATGTATAAAATATAATGTTTCGCGGCGCAAAAGAATACTAATTAATAAAGGAGAATAGAATAATGAAAAAGAGTAATTATCGTTTGATTGGGGAGGCTCTGGCTCTTGGAAATCTTCCGACGCTTCCGACTAATAGTGTCAAGTATCGTAGACTTCAACGTGAAGAATTGACGCATCTCGTCAAAGAAGAGTTTGAAGAGGCGAAAAGTTTAGCAGACTTGAAATTTAAAGAAAGCCCGTTCGCGTCTGCTGAACTTGCGAATGAAATGTCGTGGATGAAAATTTTGGGTTTGGACAAAGCGTTTAAAAAATAAGTGCGTGAGGTGATAATTTAGATGGCACGATTACTTAGAGAGTATGTTTCGCTTCCGTATGATCAGAAATTGATCAAAGAAGCTATCGGACAAAATCAACCGATTGTGCTTACAGGTATTTTGCAAAAATCGGATACCAAAAATCAGAACGGAAGATTGTATACGCGACAGGTTCTTGAACGAGAAGTAAAAAATTATTCCCAAATGGTCAATGAAAACAGGGCTTTAGGAACTTTGGACCATGAGGACAGTGCACAAATTTCACTCGAAAAAGTGTCCCACAGAATTCGTAAAATTTGGTGGGAAGGAAATAATGTTGTCGGCGAGCTTGAAGTTTTAAATACGCCAAAAGGAAAAATTGCACAAGATCTCCTTTCCGGTGGTGTACAAATTGGAATCAGTTCAAGAGGTTGCGGAGAAGTTGAAAAAAATAACGAAGGGTTCGATGTCGTCGGAGAAGATTTTGTATTGATCAGTTTTGATCTAGTCGCAGAACCCAGTACGCCCGGAGCATGGCTTAATCTAAAAGAAGGCCGAGAAATAAATTTTAATTCTCTTTCAAAATCTGTTAGACTAAATCGTTTATTGAATGAAATATTAAAATGATCAATTCTGACCCACGAACACTTCCGATAGAAGAAGTCAAAAAACGTCTTTTTGCTGTTCACGCTGATCAAGTCATTATTGATGAATCTACGTATGTAAAATATAAAACTAAAGCGAGATTTATCGACAAAGAATATGGTGAATGGTGGGCATTACCGAGTAATGTTATTCGAAATAAAAATAAACATCCCAAGAGATCTTTAGATGAAAGAGTATGGTGCGACGAATATACACAAAGCCAAAGAAAGAAATTTTTAGATCCCCAGTTTCAACAGTTTATGCGAGATTCCACTAAAAAGAAATTTGGCGTCGAAAATGTATTTTCTTCAAAGGATATTCAAAAGCAGATTAAACGGACAAACATTGAGAGGTACGGAGTAGATAATCCCAACAAAAACAAAGAAATCGCATTAAGAGGCGCGCGAACACAAAACAAAATAACAATCTTGAAGCATTGGTCTTCTGCTGTCGATATATCGTGCCAAGGTACGTATGAAACTGCCGTCATCGAATATTTAAATAATAACAAAATTAATTTTGATTTTCATCCACAAACTTTTACGTTATCAGATGGTCGTACCTATACTCCAGATCTTTATCTTGTTGATCAAAATCTTTGGATTGAAATCAAAGGAACGTTTCGATTTTGGGATCCCACAGATGACGCTTTTGAAAAATGGACTTGGTTCCACAAAGAACATCCCAATAGCGAATTGTGGGATCAAAACAAACTAAAAGAACTCGGCGTTTGGAAACGAATTCAAAAACTTCAACAAGAAAGACGAAAAATCAGAGAGCAACAACAAAGTGAGGTGATCTAAAAGTGCCCATTTCTGGCAGTGGTGATCGACAGTATTTTTATCCCGTCGCACAGAAGACTAATTCAAGTTTTCCAAGTACAGATCTTCGGGGTGTAAATCCTGTTCCTTCTGTTGCTGGTCTTGGACGATTGTATGTTCTTTCTTCTTCTGGCGATCTACGATATGTAGATCCAAACGGAAACGACATTCTTGTTTCTTCTCAAACAAGTGAAGAAGTTTTCAATAGCGTCTATATTTCCGGCGCGTTTCTTGTGAAAGGCGATACCGTTCTTTCTGGAAATGTTGTAGTTGGTGGACAGTTATATGATCTCAATAGTAATCTAATTCTTTCTTCTTCTGTTGGATCAATCATTGCTGCCTCCGGCTCCCTTGATTTTCCTAATACAGACAAGGCATATCATATTCGAGCGGTTAATTCTAACATAATCCTTTCTTCTTCCGCTGGTTCTTCTGTATATATTTCAGGTGGATTATATCTTCCTACTGGTGAACCACTTGGAACAAAACTTGGAACTATCCGTTGGGGTGACGGGGATACTGGCGTCGGTGAATTATCAGCGAATACTATTCAGATGATTATTAATAATGGTTATTCGTGGTCATTTACTGCTACAAAAATGGGAGACAACCTCGCCGCCGGGCCGGCATTCATTAAAGAAACACCAACCACAACTAATCCGTCTGTTTTACCAAGTCAAGGTGACGATACAACTGGAGTCGGTGGCGACGCTGGTCAAGTATCAATAATTGGTAAAGGTGTTGAACTATTGAGGTTGAATTCAACAGGAAGTATTCTTTCTGTTCCTGCCGGTCATATGATATTGTCGTCCGGTATTGGTTCTGTTGTTGCTCTATCTTCTTCTCAAGATTTCACCAACACAGATAAGGCATATCACGTTAGGTCGGTAAATAATCATTTGGTTCTTTCTTCTTCTGTTGGATCTATTATTACTATGTCTGGTGCTTTGAAGGTTCATAGACAAACATTGGCTTCGTTTCCAACTGGTGACGATAATCTTTCTGGTTCTCTTCTTTGGGATACTACAAGTAAACAATTGTATCTGTATGGTCCTGCGGGTTGGCAGAGTTTTGCCTCTGGAAGCAATACTTTATAAGGATTATCGTGAATACTAAACAATTAAAACAATTAATTAAACCAATAATTCGTGAAACATTAGCAGAATTATTAATTGAAATGAAAATTGATCAAATAATTGGTGAAGCAATATCAAGAAATATGAAAACAAATGTTGTTCAGGAGCAAAAATATATCGAAACTCCAAAACAAAAAGATCCAAGAGTTGAACAACAATTGCTCGAAAAACGAAGAAAAATGTTGGATTCGTTACACGCAGAATCATCAAAATCAATTCCAACTCCGAAACCAAAAAATGTTCTCGAAGAAATTCTTCAAGATACAGAAGATGGTGGATATTCGATCGAAGATGGAAATACCAACCCGGAGTTTATATCCGAAGATACCCTTGGTAATTTGACCGAAGGTAAAGATTATTCTAAGTTTTTCTAGGGAGACAAATGAGTGATTTGAAACGAGAAATATTGTTGAGAAAAGCAAAAAAGTTTTTTGAACAGTTTCCGGACAAGACTTCTGCTATTCTCAAGATGACTGTTGGAAAAATCAATACTCACTGGAATGTTCGAAAAGAAGACAACCAGTATAATATTACCGAAATTAATAGTAGCAAACAATCTATTATTATTAAAGAAGACGATACTATTTCCGGAAAGGCAAAAAAACCTTTCGAATATGATCCAGAACAAACACCGGGTACAGGAACTGTTGCTCCCGGGCAAGAATTGTCGACTTACCAAAAACAAGCACCAAAAGGTTCTCCGGCAAGTATTGGTATGGCCGCTCATCAAATTAGAACCGGTCCCGCCTCTCAAAGATATGACCAACAAACATCTCAACAAAAAACTCCTCCCACTCTTCCTGGAGCGTCAAGGTCTGCTCAAATGAAAATGAAAAGTATTCGTGGTTCTGCTGTCTCTGATTTTGAACCAGAAGTAATCAAAAAAGCATCACAAAGATTATCAGATCAGGAATTTGGTCAACATTATGGATTTTCAAAACAATCGGCATTGAAACGTCAATCTACTCCTCCGTCAAATCTAGCGAGAGTAGCGAAAGCGGGTATGAAACAATACGGAACAACTCCCGTTTTACAAAAAACAAAACCATTAAATGCCGGAAGAATTTTCGGAAAGAAACTAATCAAAGAGGCATCTCCTTCTTTTTCGAAGATTTCTGCTGCTTTTATGGATTATATGGCGAAACAAGGTGATCACGTTGCTCAATCTAACTTTATTAACACAATTAGTAGAGAAAAAATGAAATTACTCAACCAACAAGAAAAAGATTCCGTTGCTGCTATTGAAAGCCAATATCTTGGACAAGCAACAAATGCGACAAACGCTTCAACTGGACAAAATCCTCTTGCAGGAATGCAGAAACAACAGACAACCCCACAAAGAAAACCTTTGACTCAAGGAATTGAAAGAAAATATCGTGTTCTCATGAAAGAAGCGGACGGTGACGTTAAAGGTTTGCCCGGTCAACAGCCAAATCAAGAGGTTCCAAAAGAGCCGACATCAATTGAACCGCAAAAGACATCCGAACAGGAAGCAATTAATAAGCTTTCCGGACAGACTATTCGTTCTGCTGGATTCGAGAGTGATGAAAACGGAAACAAATTGTCTCTTGAACTGGCCGGCCAGCATACACCGGCCACGCTAGAATGGAATAAGAGCGGGAAAGTAATTTTTTCATTTAAGGGCGCCCGGTATACTTTAAAGAAACAATGAAAACGTTGAGGTCTTTGTTGTTTGAACTTGATGGCCAACAACCAGTTTTCAATCCGTCACTTGGTCCTCCTCCATCAGCCGATCAAAATCAATCTATAGAACTTTCGAAACTTAACTTGGTTGTTTCTGTTGATGAAAAACAAAAAAAATTAACTTTTTCGCCAATTAGTCCCGAGAAACCTACTCCAGAAGCGCAGATGCTGATCAATCAGATCGAAGCTAAATTTAAAGTAAGTAAGATTCAACGACAGCCAAATAATGTTTTTATTGTTACTTTAGACCCGAGAGAAGATATTGGTCTTGTTTCTGACTATTTAACTCAGTATGGCGCAGTATGATCTTAATCGACTCGTAAGAGAGTTTCTGACGGACAAAAAAATAGTAGGTTTGGTCAAGCTAGTCAAACCGTTAGATATCGTTAAATCATTAGTCAGAGATCACGGATTATGTCCAGCCGATGCAGCCATGGCGACTTTGGATCTGATCAAAAGCAGTGATCCAGTGCAGTTTGAACGAATTGTTAGAGAAGGAATTCCTCTTGGTTCTATGGGTGCAGGTGAATTTCCTATACCTAATAAATTGAAAAGAAAAAAAGACAATATTGAAGAGATATCACCTCTTCGTGGCGAGCCGGAATTTACTGATACGCAGTTTCCGCCTCAAAAACATAGAAATTTCCCAAGCGAATTTCCATATGATTCCGCGACCGTACGCTGGAGCAGGGTACGTGGTCAGACCCCCAAGGCGGGACATCAAACGTGAAATCTCTTTCCGCACTTGTACACGAAGCACTAAAAGATTTTGGACAACAAAGATTCAGAACAAGTGTAAAGGTTAAGGTTGAAATCCCCGGCGCTAAACCATTTGTTGACGCCGTTAAAGGATTAAATATCGGTCATGCAATTCATAGAGCTAAATGGAATTGGCCTGGGGCTAAAATAACAAGTTTGGGTATATTACAACCTAATGAAGAATTGCCCGAAGAGGGAAAAAATCCATTTAAACAGGATCTTCGTCTTGGTCCCGGAGGTGAACGTGACGGCGGGCAATCTCGTGAGCGAGGCTCAGACGGTGACGCAACCTATACTGGTTCTGGTAATGGTTATTCAAGTAAAGGTCAAAAGGGTTGGTCTCGGTCTGCAAAAGCCTTCGACGAGCCTATCGACTCAATACCATTAGATAAATCTAATTTTGATAATCATATAGGAGAAACGGAGGAGATCTGGTCTGATCTCCCAGTTGGTTCAAGAACCGCAGAATTCGGCAATGGTGGCCGTGGCGGGGCAGGGATAAAGACCCTCTTTTATGGTCCAAGAAAGAAATGATTTCAGTAATTTGGAAGCATATTTATTGTATCTCCGTATACCAAATAAGGAAATCGACGTAAATGTCTGAAAAAACGAATCTTGAGCCAAGAATTGCGATAGTAGAAACAAAGGTCGAAGACATTAAAGAATCAATATTGGAGATAAAAGAAATTACATTTTTAGTGAGAGATACCATAAATAAACAAAATGGAATTTTACCAAGACTTGAAAAATCATTTTCTTCTATTGCCGATCAAATTGGTTCGTTTGATAAAAAGTTGGATCTTACCTCTGAAAAGTTGGTCGGAGTAACTCTTAAAATCAAGATTCTTTGGTCAATCGTTGCTACTCTTGGCGGTTCAGTTTTGGTCGCTGCTTTGGCGTATCTGTTCTCAAAGATTTAATATTTCTGACTTTTCTCAAACACAAAGATAATTACTGATAGGAGATTATAAAAAATGTACGTAAGACTTTCTAAACTTCGCCGCGTGGTCGCTGAACAAGCGAAATATTTATTTAATCAATTACAAGAGGATAGTGATCGCCTTCGCCGGGGAGTTCAAGATAATTGGGGCGGAGAATCGCACGATAATTTCGAAGAAGCGCTTGAACTTGAAGATTTTGAATTCGAAGCCAAGAAAAAAGAAGAAGAACCCGAAGAAGATGATTCGGTCGATGATAGTGAAAAATCCGACGATAAACCTGCTTTCTTGAAGAGCAAAGAAGAACCTAAGAAAGCGAAGAAATCTCCTCCGAAAGAAGAAGAACCAGAAGAAGCCGATGATTCACCTGAAGACTCGGGCGAGGAAGAAGAGGAACCGAAGAAAGAACCTTCTCCAAAACATAAAAAAGCTAAAAAAGGTCTGGAAAAAGCACAAAAACAAAAAGCATTACCGAAATCTCAAATTGATCAAAAAACTGGTCGTAAACAAGACGTTGATCTCGACGCTCTTGCTCAATTAGCGACCGAAGCAGGTTATCGTTTAGAGAAAGTGCAACCAGAAGAACCAGATCCCGATGATGATTTTGGTCTTTCCGATCTTGGGGACTCTGATGGTGGAGAAGATTGTGGTCTTGGTATCGATCCTTCATTCGATGACGGCAAATTCCCCGGCGATGATGATGAAATGAATTTTGATGGGCCGGATACTGAAAAAGAAGACGTCGCGTTGTTTTCTTCAGATGAAGATCTAGCGGATGTTCTTGGACAAGGACACGAAGAAGAGGAAGAAGAGACTGGTCTCGAAGGGCATCCTCTTTCAATGAAAAAATCATTGCCTGTCGCAAAACAAGGTTTGCCTAAATCAGGTGCGTTGAAACTTCATATCAGAAAATAGATGAGTATTAATATTCAAGTTCGGCTTGAAGACGGAATGTCTCAAGAAAAGCTTCTAAAGAAATTTCTTAAAAAGTGTAAAAACGAAAACGTAGTTAAAGAATACTTGGAAAAAACAAGTTTTTATCTGACTCCTAGTCAAAAACGAAGAGAGAAGATCAGAAAAAATAAGTTTTTGAGACAAAAGAAACAGTGGTAACATCAAAAAATGTTTCTTTTTGTAATAATTTGATATAGTTATACTATCAAAGTTTGAAATAAAGGAGACTTTGTCTAATGAGTGTATATGACGACGCCGTGAGAGATGTTAAAGAATTAAAGGAGTCTGCAATGGAATCTGCGAAAAAAACGCTTTTAGAGGCTATGGTCCCGAAAGTGAAAGAAATGGTTGAACAGCAACTCGGCGAGTCCGACATTGCTCTTGAAATGGACGCTGTGGATGAAGTTTCTCAATTCGATGAAACTGCCCAAGTTGACGAAGAAGTTGAAACCGAAGAGGTTGAACTTGAAGCCAAGAAAAAAGATGATGACGACGAAGATGAAGTAGTCGATGAAGCCGCGCAAGTTGATGAGGTTGTGGAGGTGAATGAATCTGACCTCGTTGAAGCGCTCGCTGATGCTCTGAAAGAAGTTCGTACTCGAATGACTAGCGAAGCGAAAGTTTCCAAGTCATTTGGTGCGCCTTCCGAAGTACGTGAGAAGAAAGGTACGAAAGGTCTCGCCGATGAAAAGAGCGGCGAACATTATTGGAGCGGTGAGAAACCTCCGGCTGCCAAAGATTGGACTGTTCGTGAACAAGTTATGCGCAAGCAGATCGCTGGCCTTGTTGAACAAGTTAAACAATATAAAGGTGCCTATGGCAAAATTCTACAAAATCTGAAAGAAGTAAATCTTTTCAATGCTAAACTAATTTATACAAACAAAGTTCTACAGACTCCTGGTCTGAGCAACAAGTCAAGACTTGCAATTGTCGAACAATTCGACAACGCTCGCAGCAAGAATGATGTGGAACTAGTTTATAACACCTTCACGGAATCGTTCAAGATTGCAGGCGTGATGGGTGAATCAAGCAAAAAACTGCAACGTGGTTCGCGTAGCACTCCTCCTTCTTCGACAGTCCTAAAAGAACAAATGAAGCGGGAAACCCAAGAAGAGCAAACAGACAGTGAAGATCGTCAAGAAACATTGCTTGAGAGTTGGGAACGACTTTCTGGGGTTTCTGAAATTTTGAAAGACTAACAAAAAGGAATAAAGAGGAAAACAAACATGAATTTTGGTGAACTAACAAAAGATATTCGCGAACGCGATATCAAAAAAGAATCAAAGAAACTTGTCACTAAGTGGGAAAAAACCAAACTGCTTGGCGGTCTACAAGATCGACGCAGTAATCCTGCGAAGAGCAATATGGCCCGTCTCTTGGAAAACCAAGCGGCTGAAATTGTTCGCGGTCGTAAGATGCTCAATGAAACTTCGGAACTGGCCGACGTTCGTGGATTTCAAAATATCGCTTTCCCGATCGTTCGCCGAGTATTCGGTGGGCTGATTGCGAATGAATTGGTTGCGGTTCAACCAATGTCCCTACCGTCAGGACTGCTTTTTTATCTAGATTATACTTTCGGTACCAGTAAAGCTGGTGGACAAAATCTTGATTGGACTGCCGGTGCGTCTGTATTCGGTGATCAAACTGAAGCGTCCCAAACTGCCGATAGCGAAAACCTTGGCACTGGCGGTGCGTATTACCTGAACGCTGGTTATTCAAAACGTGAAAAAACTGGTGCAATGCAAGTACAAGCTTCCGGTGCTGCAACTTGGGCGAATGTTAATTATGATTTTGAATTATCAGCCTCCGTCGCCGCCGGAACTTTGTTTTACGTTGATGTTGCGTTTACTGGTACGGGCGCTTCTGTCGCGTTGTCGAGCCTCGATCTAACCAATTATAAATTGTTCAGCATTTCAGGTTCAGATACAAAATGGGCTAACGTTAAGGCCGTTTATCGCCGTCACAATGCTTTATTGAGCACTGCGACGGGTGTTATTCGTATGTATACTTCAAGTTCAACAATGCTTGATACTACGGTAGGTGTGACGGGTTCATATATTGAAGCCAGTGGATTGACTGTTGGTACTTCCGGTACTCTGCTTGCGCCTTCGTTTGAACCTGACTTTAGTACGGATATGATTCCTGAATTGGATATCAAAATTCGTGCCGTTTCAGTAACTGCGGAACCTCGCAAACTGAAAGCGAAGTGGACTCCTGAACTCGCTCAAGATCTCAATGCTTATCATAATCTTGATGCGGAAGTTGAATTAACTCAAATTCTGTCCGAGCAAATTGCTCTCGATATTGATCGTGAGATTTTGCAACACCTTCTACAAGGCGCGACTGGTGCTACGATGTACTGGTCACGTAAACCCGGTAACTTTGTTAATAAATTAACCGGCGCCGATGTAACTGGTGGATCGTTCACTGGTACTGTTCGTGAGTGGTACGAAACTCTCGTTGAGACCTGTATTGACGTGAGTAACACCATTCAACGCAAAACGCTTCGTGGCGCTGCAAACTTTATGGTTTGCTCGCCCGATGTTGCGACCATCTTTGAAGCCTCGGTTCTTTACAAACCAAGTTTGGATATGACTCCGGGTGCTTCTGCGATGTTCGCTTTGGGTACGGAGAAAACTGGAACTCTTGCAAATCGCTTCACGGTTTACAAAGATCCATACTTCCCCCGTAACGTAATTCTGTTGGGTTACAAAGGAAATTCGTTCCTTGAAACCGGATACGTATATGCTCCTTACGTACCGCTCGTCGTAACTCCGACTCTTTACGATCCTACGGACTTCACCCCGAGGAAAGGTGTTATGACTCGCTATGCAAAACGCATGGTTCGCTCTGACTTCTACGGTGTGGTTATAATCAAGAGCATGGATGTAATCTAATAAAATCAACCACTTAGATTGAGAAAGGGCGCCCCATCGGCGCCCTTTTTTTATTCAAAAATCCTGTAAAATAACTGCTTTTCGTGGCGTGATTTTTCAATAAAATAATTGTACTTTTCCTATACGAGGTGTATACTTATATTAAGAGGAAAAATTCTATGCTCTTGAAAAAAGAAACATTTGAAAAACGGGGATACGATATTGATAAAATGCGGATGGGTAGCAATAAACTTGTGATATATGTTTGTGACTATTGCAATCAAATATTTGAAAAACAATATTACAAATATAATAAAGGAAGAAAAACAATAGAAAAAGATTGTTGTAGCAACAAATCTTGTAATCAAGCCAAGATTGCTCAAGTTTTTGAAAAAAAATATGGTAAAGGAATTAGAACGGCATTACAGGTACCGCAATTTTATCAAAAGCAACAAAATACTATACAAGAAAAATACGGAGTAATGAATGTTTTTTCCGATCCAAATATTCAAAAAAAAATTAAACAAACAAATATCGAAAAATATGGCGTAGAAAACCCGCAACAAAATAAAGATGTTCAAGATAAGACAAAAGCAACGATGAAAGAACGCTACGGAGTAGAACACCCATATCAAAGTAAAGAGTTAATTAAAAAAGCAGAAGACAAGACGGAAGAAAGATTTGGGGTTAGACATTTTGGAGAATTACAAAGAGTTGATTGGAGCGAAATTATAAATGTATGTGAAAAAAAAGGATATGAGTTATCGTCTTTAGAAGAAGAATACAAAAACAAAAGATCTTTATTAAACGTTATGTGTCGTCACCACAATGAACCATTTAATACAAGTTTTGTCGCAATGCGAAATAATGATCATCAGTGTCCCCGCTGTCAAGATGTTTATTCTTCCAGACAGGAACAAGAAATTTTTGATTATATTATTGGTTTGGGTATGCCAAAAAGTGACATTGTTAGACGAGATAGAAAAACAATTGGAATGGAAATGGATATTTTTTTGCCGGCGCGTAATTTTGCTATTGAACATCACGGGCTCTATTACCATACCGATGAATTCAAAGAAAAAGAACTACATTTTAAAAAGTTCCTTTTTTCAAAAGAAAATAATATAAAATTATTTCAAATTTACGGAGACGAATGGCAAGAGAAACAAGATATTTGTAAAAGTATGATACAGACTCGTCTTGGGATTGTTAAGGATAAAATCAACGCTAGAGATTGTTATGTTTTACAGGTCGATACGAACTCAAATAAATATTTAAAAAATAGTGTTATTGATTTCGTAAATAATAATCATCTTCAAGGTAATTCGAGTGGTACATTGAATTATTTTGTTCTTTTGGACAAAAAAACTAACGAAATAGTTTCCTGTATTTCGTTTAGAAAAACAATGAGTACAAAAAGTAGAAAAGATATTCGTGATCCAAATATTGAAATTGCTCGTTTTTGTTGTAAAAAGTTTCATAATGTTCGCGGAGCATTTTCAAAATTATTGAAAAGTGCTAAAAACTGGGCTAAAGAACAGGGATATTCAGAAATATTTACATATTCAGATTGTCGGTTTTCTTGGGGAAACATCTATGAAAAGAGTGGATTTAAGTATAAAGGTCATACAGGAATTGGATTTTATTATTTAGTAAATGGCGAAAGATACGCAAGATTTCCAAAAAGTTTTCTTGAAGAAGGTAAAAATATAAAAGAGTGTGCAGAAGAAAACGGTATCCACAAAATCTATAATGCTGGTCATTATCGTTGGGAATTGAAAATCTGAGAAACTAGGTATAAAAATCCGGTGTTCTCTGTTTTGTTCCAATATTTGTCGACTGATAATGTACATCTAGCGTAAAGAACGCCGGAAGATCCCTCTCAGCTCCGCCTGTAATAGTAGGTATAGTAGTAACTATAGCACTAGTCAGGATAAGTCCGTCTGGTTCTAAGTCGGCGGTGTTGATGAGAGTAGCAGATCCACCAGTTGTACTTATCTGTATTTCATCTATTCGATGTCTATACTGCGGTACTGTAGCAATATCTGGAGTAGAAACAGTTAATACTGGAGCCTTTTCTGCTGGGAAATTAGCCTGGTTATGACCTTTAGCGTAGGTCATTCCCATCGTTACAACCAACTGACCACTGATAGCTGTTCCGTGGTGTCCCCAGTGAAGGTGAAGGAATAAATCGGTTCCAGCCACATAATCATGAGGAATATGATAAATCATATCAATACGATCATTAGCGGCATAAAAGTAGGCACGATATGAACCACCACGCCAAATATCTAGAACAGCAGACCCAGCCCCTGCATCATCAGGGGTTATATCTCCGATAATATCTCTCCATCCGTATGTTGGGGTATTCGTATCAATTTTTATGCCCGCCGAAGGAGATTTAGAAAGAGTAAGATTATTGATTATTTGTACGTTGGAATCTTTTCCGACAATAATCTGATCTTTGTTGTTTGTCCCAATCGCAATATTACCGCTAGATTGATATTTGGCGTAAGCATCGCCTGAACCGTTTGTATTGATCATTGATATAAATATGAATAGATGCCCCCCCCCCGGTCCATTTTTTTGATTTCAGTTGCCTTGTTTACATTAATTTTATGATAAAAATAACAATTTTTATGATTTTCAATTTGTATTCGCATATTTATATCGAACGATAAAATTCGTGGAGGAATAAACAATGGTTATGAACACAAACGGAGATACTAATGCATACGTAAAATATTCTGGCGGGAATATTGTAATTGGCGCAGGCGGTGCCGATAAAGTAACGGTTGCCCCAAATAGCACTACGCTGACTTCTGATCTTCTGTTGACCAGCAACGATATTAATGCTGGCGGCGGATATCTTCAAAGTTTTACACTCTACGGTGTTGACGTGCCGATGAGTACAGCCAGGCTTATGTCGTCTTCAATGCTGACAGGTTCTCCAGGAACAGCATCAGGTCTTCGTATTTTTACACGAATTCCCATGATCCGTTCCGGTTCAATTCGTGGGCTCGCGCTTTTAACCGAAAATGCAACGGTTAAATCAGGAAGTTTGTCTGGTACCGTTAATGTAAACGGTACTCCTCAAGCCGCAACAGTTGGTATGCATACCGGTACTATTGCGTATGCAACTTGGGCTAAAGATACGTATACGTTCAACGCCGGGCAATATCTCACCGTTCAATTGACTGCTTCTTCTGGTTATTTCACCGATACTGATCCTACCAGTGGTTCGTTTATCGGTGTTTTGACCGTAGAATTCTAAAGAAATCAAAATAGAATAATCGAAAGGGGCTTCATCGGCCCCTTTCTTTTTTGGGGCGAGCGAACTATTTATCAATATATGAAATCATTGAAACGGCTTTTGGCGGAGCAAGAAAAGATCAAAGGCGGCAAAGCAGACAATATGGATCCATCTCAATTTGACCAAAAACAATTAATGAAAGGTATACACGTTGAGTTTGAGCATACTAACGACGTAAAAACTGCAATGGAAATTTGTATGGATCATCTCATTGAGGATGATTTTTATTATGATAAACTTGAAAAAATGGAGAAAAACGTATGAATCCAGACGAAGAATTTATATTAATACAAGATAAACAAAGAAAATGTCTCTATCTAACTCTCGCTAGCCAATTTAAAAATTCCGAAGGTCTCGAAGTTATTAAAAAGTTTCCAAACGCCGAACGAGCAATACAAGCACTTCAACAATATTCAAAACAAAAAGTGTTTGGTAAAATGAAGTTGACCGACGCTATTGGTGGACTCAACCCTAATTCTCCAAATGGTGGTGCATATGCGAAACCGTTGGCTAAACAGGTAACATAATCACTCCCAGACACACAAGAATGATTTATAGGCTCTTTTCAAAACAAATTGACGTCCAAGTATCAATTGATTGTTTAAGTTGTTCCTGAACGATTTATTGATGATTAAACTATTTTGGGTTTGTCTTTGTTTTTTGACTAATTAAAGAACAATGGCTGTTGATTATTTAGATCTTACTGCAAGTTTTGTAGATGTTTCATCTTCTTTAGCTTTCGGAACATTTAATACCGACACTTCATTTCAATCAGACGCAAATGGAATGGTTAAATTTGTGTATACTAAACTTGGAGGAAATATCCTTCAGGTAGAATTGAAACATCAAGACGTATATCAGTCACTTGAAGAATCTGCGTTTGAATATTCAAGTACGGTCAACAGTTATCAAGCAAAATCTGTACTGGCAGACGTTATGGGCGCTTCAACTGGGTCTCTTTCTGGACAACAAAATAAGCTCGCGCGACTTTCTATCGCCTTAGCTAAACGAAAATCACAAGCTTATTCAACTGAAGTGGGTATTGGAGGAACAAAAACTCTTCATTCTTCTTCGATAACTTTTGTGCCTGGTCAACAAGCGTATGATCTAAAAGTTTTGATGAGTGCAAGTGGTTTGATCGCTTCTGGTTCTCGTGTTGAGATCAAAGATATCTACCATTATTCTCCAACTGCCGCATATCGTTTTATGGACAGTTCTTCGGCAATTAATTATTTGCACAACGAGATGAAATTCGAATCTTTTACTCCAGAAACTGTATTTTATTTACTTCCTGTGTGGGAGGATGTACTCCGAGCGACTACATTACACACATCACACACTGTACGACGATCAAATTATAGTTTTGATGTAAGTAACAATGTTGTTCGCATTTTCCCTATTCCGACAACTGCTGCGAAACTTTATTTTACATATTATCTTGCTGACAGTACGCCTTGGGACGATTCTGATCCTTGGACAAATGGAGTTGCTAATCTTTCAAATGTTCCTTTTGGAAATATAACATATTCTCAAATCAACAGTATCGGCAGACAATGGATCAGAAGATTTTGTTTTGCTTTCTGTAAAGAAATTCTTGGGCTCAACCGTAGTAAAGTTGGAAATATTCCAATTCCCGGTAGCGAAATGATTTTAAACGGTAATGATTTGGTGATACAAGCAAGAGAAGAACAGCAAAATCTCCGTAATGAATTGAAAGAAATGCTTGAAGCGACTACCTATCAGGCGTTAGCGATCAAAGAAGCCGAAGCTTCCGAGGCGTTAAAACAACAAATTTCTAAAATTCCAATGGGAATTTTTATTGGGATTTATCCTTTATTTTTACTGTTGTCTGAAAATTTGATAAAATAAATATATGAAAATTTGTTCAAAAAAGTCTTGTACTCATCAACAAAAAGAACAATCTATTAGTAATTTTCATAAAGATTCTTCTAAAAAAACAGGATTTAGACCTTATTGTAAAGACTGTATTAAAAAACATTCTAATAATTATTATAATAAAAATAAGTTTGCCGTTGATCAAAAAAATAAAGAACGATATAAATTAAAAAAACAAAAAGAGCAATTAGTACCTAAAATAGAAAAATCGATAAATAAAAGAATAAATTTGTTAAAAAATTATAAATTTTGCGCAGATAAAAAATGTTTATTTTTTGAACAATTACAGCCGTTAGATAATTTTTTTAAAGATAAAAAATCAAAAAATAAACATGCTTTTATTTGTAAAATTTGTTCTGTTAAAAGAGAAAGCATTTGGCGGGCATTAAACCCAGATAAAGTAAAAATTAGAGGCAAAGAAAATTATCAAAAACATAAAGAAGAAATTAAATTGCGCGCCCGAGCTTCTCACTACAAAAATAAAGAAAAAAATAATCTCCGCGCAAAACAATGGAAAGGTGAACATAAAGAAGAAGTTAGAGAATATGAAAGAAAGAAATTCAAAGAAGATTTAAATTACAGAACCAAGAAAGCTCTAAGATCAAGGTTAAACAAAGCGATCAAAAATAATCTTAAAGTCGGTTCTGCCGTTCGGGATATGTGTTGCTCGATTGATGAAATGTTAAAAATGTTTGAACCAATGTATGAAAATAATCCTTTTCATCCAATTCTTGGTAAAATGTGCCGAGAAAATTACGGAAAAATTAATGGGGTCTCCGGCTGGGAAATTGATCACATTATTCCTTTGTCTGCCTTTGATCTAACGGACAGAGAGCAATTCCTGAAAGCTGTTCATTATTCAAATCTTCGACCGATGTGGTCAGAACAAAATAGAAGCGAAGGCGCTCGCGGCATGTCAAGAAATAAACAAAATGTTACCTAGTTTAAAACAAATAGCCCAGACGATGGTTTGGCATCATAAAGACAACACCCACAAAGGCGAAGTAGGTATCTTTGCGGTTGTTCCCAAAGAAATAGCAAAACAATTCCCTATTGAAGGTCGGCAAAAAGAAGACAAAAGCCCGTGTCATATCACGATTCTTCAATTGGGTTCTGTTATTCCCGCCCTCGAAAAAAAACTTCTTCGAATTATAAATGAAGTCTGTGAAGCAACCAAACCTTTTGTCGTCTCTCTGAAAAAACCAAGAAAATTTGTGAACGATAAAGGACAGATCATACTTCACTCGCCGGTAAAGTCGGGTCGTTTAGTGAAGTTTCACGATAATCTTCGTGCTGCTTTGCTTAACGCAGGAATTCAGGTAGATGATAAATTTCCGGAATTTAAACCGCATATCACGATTGCCTACTGCAACAACAGAAAAGAATTAAAATATTATAAACAATTTAAGCCGCAAGGCGAGTGGATTGTTAATTCGATCTGGATATGGAGTACGAGAAGCCCGCATCTTATATTTTTGGGGAAATAACAATGATGAAACTTAAAGAAGCATTCCCAGATTTAGACGATACCTTATTTGATCGCCCCATTCGACAAAATAAAAAACCACCATTCAAACCTACTGCCACTGCTCCCTTTAGTAGAGAAGATCTTGAAATTGTTGTTGATAAAATGCCCGACGGATTCTTCCGCGCTACAATCCGATCAGTCAGAGGCGAGAAATATGGCTCAAAGCCTTCTCATCCTAAAGAATTCATGGCTCCGGGTAGAACACCAGAACAGGCAAAAGAAGAATTATTCAAGAAATTAAAAATTTGACGTTCTTCTGTTTCTCGCAGCCTAATTAATATATGGCTCGCGCTACATCCACTACAACTAATTCTCTTTTCATTGGAGCGAAAGAACGAGCATTTTTTGACGGTATCAACAAAGAATTAATTCAGCGGATTGTTGGTCAAAAGATTGTTTATTATTCTGTGTCAATTGAGCATACAAACGTAGATGAACTTTATAATGAAGCAATTTCAAAGACTGTTTTTATTCCAGTAGAAATCAATGCTCTTATAGAGTTTAACGAACCAATTCAATCAACCACAAACTATTCTATTGATACGAGGTATACAATTTCTGTGTATATCCATGAAAAGGAATTGAAAGAAAGAAATATCGAACCAGTCATTGGTGATTACATTAAGTACGGGAGAGTATTTTATGAGGTAAAAACTTCGATAAGTCCTCAGATTACTTTTGGTCAAATTGAAAATATGGTTATGCGAAAATTAGAATGTATTGTTTCTCGGGAATCTAATTTTTCTATTTTGGATGAGGATGTATAATGAAGTTTATTGCTATATTAATGAGTTTGCTTGTTTCTTCTTGTTTTTCTTGTGCGACTTTACACGGGTTGACGAATACTGATCCGATCAAAAAAGCCTATCAATCGGTTGGTAGGCTTTCAGCTATTTCTAAAGATGGTAAAAAGGGAATATTTGCAACTGGATTTGCTATTGACGACAAACACATAATGTCCGCCGCGCATTTTTGTATTTCCGCCTTTGAGGGCTCCGTAAAAGGACAATGGGATGAAAAAATCAATATTATGTTTGTCTATCACAACGATCTGATTGAATTGAAAAAAATTCTTGAAATTGAACTTATAGAAGAAAAAACTGATATTTGTATTTTAAGGGGGAATCCAGGGCTTGTTCCGGTTGAATTTGTAGATAATTATTCTAAAGTACAGATTGGAGACAAAATACACACAGTAGGAGCATCACTTTCTTTATTTCCTATTCTTTCGGAGGGAACAATCTCTGTTCCAAAAATGGACGTTGGAGACGGTGAACGAATGTTATTCGCGTCAATTCACGTTTCACCAGGTAATAGTGGCGGACCAGTGTTTTCTGAAGACGGTAAAGTTATTGGTATGGTACTTATGCAAATTGTACCTGTTTTTGTATTGTCTGCTGATTCTCCGTTTTGTTTGGCTCAAAGATCTGATGTTTTGAAAAGATTCGCAAAAATGATGGAAGAAGAATAATCTGATTTTGTCGATTTCTAAATCCTAATTATAGAAATGAAAACTGAAATAGAGCAAAATAATATAAAGGTGATCAGGTGGAAAAAATAAGTGAGTAATAACGCATATTTAGACAAAGAGGGGAAATATCCGTTTCCTACAATTGGATTGCGCGACGTCGATGCCTCGGTTCTTTCGTATTTCAAAAATAGACTTGCGTTAAGCGTTGAAATTGCAGACAACCAAAGAAAAACTGTACCTGTGATGTTAGCCACGGGCGAACGTTGGAGTCTTATACGTCAACAAGGACTCCGCGACGAAAACAAAACTCTTATTTTACCGCTTTGTACAATTCAGAGGTTGGATGTGGATCGTGTACAAGGTTTTGGGGGCCTCGGGACGGAAGTTGGTTCAATTACCGTTAGTCAAAAAATACATCCAGAAACAAATATCAAACAAAATTTATATGCACAGAGAAATAAATTATTTCCCACCGCAAGAAAAAATAAAGCTATCTGGGAGATCACACAGATCCCCTTTCCGGATTTTTGTAACGTTTTTTATCAAATAATGCTTTGGAGTTCGCAAATGCGGCAAATGAACGAAATGCTTGAAAAGATATTTTATAGTTACGACGCAAATGATTCATTTGTAATGCCGATCAGCCTCAATAAAAATGATTCTTCTATTAAAGGAAATAAAGGATTTTTTGTTGGTTTCCGTGAAACTACATCTCTTGCCTCGCAAAACAATTTTGAAGAGTTTACAGACGACGAAAGAATCATCAGATATCAATATAACATCAAAGTTCCAGCTTATTTCGTATTGGATCCAAAAGATAAGCCACTTTCATACGGAAAAGACCGTGGGGGACTGAAAAGTGATTCTGGACAACATATTGTTTACAAACAACAAACCGCAGATGAACTTGTTATCGAAAGTAGGAATGAAAAAGAGTTAAGTAACGAAGAAGTAGCAAAATTATTCGACATTTTGATTTGATTTTGCTTTTTCAAACGCAAACTTCTATTTATAGTAGATAATTTCGCAATTTCTAGGAGAATGAAATAGAGAAATGAGTGTTTCGGACAGAGCGTGCTCAAACGAAGATTGTAAACAAGTTAATCCTCAAGACGCGGATTGTTTTTATAAAAATTCTTCATCAAAACAGTGCATTTCTTGTCTTAAAGAAAAAAGAAGAAAATACGAAAAAAAGCCAGAAGCGAGATTAAAAATTAAAATAAGAAAACAGGGACCGGGCCACAAACAGTGGGCTAAAGAATATTATAAAATCTATAAAGATAGAGGAAGAAACAACAAGTTATTGAGAGTTTACGGAATTTCTCTCGAACAATACAATCAAATGCGTATTACACAAAACCATAAATGTAAAATATGCGAAGTTGACGAATTAAATGCAGGAAAAAAGGGTTTAGTGATCGATCATGATCATGAAACTGGAAAAATAAGAGGACTACTTTGCGGTTCTTGTAATAGGGCATTAGGATATTTTAAAGACAGATTAGATATTCTAAATAAGGCAGTTGATTATTTATCAAAAAAATCCGAATCTAATGTTATAACGTTTAAGAAAAAGGTGGAAAATCTATGACGCAGACTTTTGTGAGTCCTGGGGTAAAAATAACAGAAATTGATCAATCTTTCTTGGGGCAAGCTATCGAACAGATCGGTGCGGCCGTTATCGGCATTACTGAAAAGGGTCCAGCGTTCGTTCCGACGCGAGTAAGTAATTTCAACGAATATGTAAGTATTTTCGGAAATCTCAATTCAGATTATGTTCTTGGTTATGCTGCTCGTGCATATCTTCGTAATTCTTCTCCTTTAAACGTTGTTCGTGTACTTGGACCTACTGGACGCACTGCGAATGGCGCGGCCGTGAATCCTGGTTGGACGGCATCAAGTTTGTGGGCAGTTGCAGCCGCAACCGGCTCTGTAACTCTTGTAACGCAAGGCAGAATTCACGCCATAATTGAACTGACCTCTTCTGCCGTATTGGTCGTGAATGACGTAGCGAACGATGAATTTGTTGTTCGCCTTTCTACTTCTGTCGGAACTTCACCGGCCAATACTATTGACGGCGCAGCGCATAACAATGGTTTCGTAGATGTAACGGCCTCTTTAAATAGTGGTTCTTCAAATTACATCGGAACAGTGTTAAATACCGATCCTACGCTTTTTTCGTCGTTGGGTTATTATCTTCGAGAAGTTTATGATTATGCTTATCGTTTTTCTGTAAATGGCGGACAAACATACGGTTCAGCTAGTCTTTCGACTATGACTACTTGTTCGTTTGGATTTAATTCGGCTTCTTCTCCGTGGATCAAATCTCAAGAAGTTGGTAGTTCAGTAGAACATAATCTTTTTCGAATTCACACACTTGGTCACGGGAAAATAGAAAATGGACGTTTCAAAGTTTCGGTCTCCAATATCAAAGTTTCTCCCACGACTACTTCAAACTTTGGGACATTTACATTAACTGTTCGCGATTTCAATAATGAAGACAAAAGTCCTGTCGCTGTTGAAAGTTTTGAGAATCTTACTTTAGACGCAAGTTCTCCAAACTTTATTCTAAAAAGAATTGGCGATCAGTATTGGGAATATGACGCTACGAACGATAAGATGGTTCAGCGTGGAAATTATTTTGTTCAATCAAAATATGTTCGTGTGGAAGTTTCAACTGGTTCTTTTCCTGATTCTGTTTTGCCTTGGGGCTTTCGTGGTCTATCTAAACCAGATCTTTCGCTTGCTTCGGGATCTATTCCCGGAGGTAATGGCGGATCTTTGGGTCTCGAAAATAATGTTTCATCATCTGTTCATCCTCTTCCGTATGTTGCGGATCTGAAAGATAAAAACGCTAATGGGGGCGGCGCGCAACTTTCGCCACATGATTATACTTATTGGGGTGTTGAATTTAATCTTTCTGGTTCAATTAAGTCACGATTATCTTTGTTCCCGTCTTTAACGGGCTCAGATCCAGATTTTAGCTTAAAATTTGTATCTGGTTCTGTCGGCGGCGCAGAAGTAGGAGCGGGAAATCAGGGATTACGGTACGATACAACTTTGACCTCAACGGCTTCTAAAAAATCTCCAGGTACAACGCTCGCCCACAATGTTCTTTCTCCAACTTATGCGAAATTTACAGTTCCGCTTGCGTTTGGAAATGACGGTTGGGATCCGACGCTCGCTCTTTCTCCAATTGATAATGATTCGCAACTAACTGCCATTACTCAAATCGGAGTTCAAGCGTTACGTGAAGGCATCGATGTAATTAAAGATCCTGATTTTATTGACATTAATCTTCTTGCGATTCCTGGCATTCATAGTAATAAGATTGTTGAATATGGAATTGAAAAAGTCGAAAATCGAGCGGATGCTTTCTACATCATTGATGTTTCGGGCTCTACTTCTGCAAACATTTCAACCAACGTAAAGAATCGTGGGTTTGATACAAGTTATGCTGGCGTATTCTATCCAGATATTAATCTTGTCGATGACGTCAACGGTAAAATCGTTCAGGTTCCGTCTTCTGTCGCTGCTCTTGGAGCGTTCTCGTTCAATGATCGTGTTGCATTCCCCTGGTATGCCCCGGCAGGTATGAATCGTGGTGGTTTGAACGCTGATACGATTGGTTTCACAGTTACGAAACCCGTTGATCAACTCAAAGAGTCAGAACGCGATACACTCTATGATGCTCGTGTAAACCCAATAGCAAAATTCCCGGGAATTCCGGGTGCGGTTGTTTGGGGACAAAAGACTCTTCAAGTCAAATCTTCTGCGCTTGATCGTATCAATGTTCGAAGATTATTGATTAAGGCAAAGAAATTGATTTCTTCTGCTGCGAAATTGATGGTATTCGAACCCAATAATCCTCAAACTTGGACCAAATTTAAGAATGTAGTTAATCCAATTCTGCAAGACATTCGTACAAAAAATGGTCTTGAAGATTTCAAAGTAATTTTGGATTCTACAACGACCAGTGCAGATCTTATAGACAGGAATATTCTTCGCGCCGTTGTCTTACTTGTACCTACACGAGCGGCCGAGTGGATACAAATTGACTTTACGATTTCAAGATCTGGTGTATCATTTAACGATTGATCGTTAAATGATTTCTAGATTAAAAACTAATATATTGTTGTTATGTCTAATAAAAATTCCTATCAAAAAATATTAGAAATTTGTAAAATTAAAAATTACACACCGCTATTTGATAAAGAAGATTATAAAAATAATGCTCAAATCTTGGATTTTAAATGTCTAAATCATGATATCGTATTCAAAAGTTATATTGAATTAATAAGAAGAAAGACAAATCAGTGTCCAAAATGTAAAATTTGGAATGTCCTTACCTTGAAGGAAGTAAAAAGAAAAATTTTCGAAATTCATGGAAATGAAGTAGTTTTAGATGAAGCGACTTATATTGATACTCACAAAAGATGTTATTTTTTTGATAAGGATTTTGGAAAATTTGAAAGCACAGTAAATAGAGTGATTGTTCAAAAAAGCGGTCATCCAAACAAAAAGGGACAAAAAATAAGAAAAACATGTCAAAAAAGATATGGAATTGAAAATCCAAGTCAAATACCGGAAGTTAGAGAAAAAAAATCAATACAATCACGAACTCCTATTGAAGAAATAAAATTAAAAATAAAAGAAATTCATGCAGATAATTTAACGATCGACGAGACGACCTATCTTGATACACAAACAAAAGCTAGATTTGTTGATAAAGATTTTGGTGAATGGTGGGTGGCCCCTTATAGAGTGCTGTCGGGTCACGGAATTTGGGCGCGGCGGTATGATGTATTTCAAAAAACATGTAAAGAAAAATACGGAGTAAATCATCCGTCAAAAGTTGCTTCAATTGCCAAAAAACAAGCCAAAAATCAAAATAATTCTTATGTTTTATATCACTGGAAAACAAACGAAGAAGTTGTTTGCCGTGGTTCCTATGAAAAGAAAGTCATAGAATATTTAAATAAAAATCAAATAGATTTTGACTTTCAAATACCGTTTGATATACCCGATGGCCGAAGATATTTTGTCGATCTATATCTCAAAGATCAAAATCTTTGGATAGAAGTTAAAGGGTATAAACGAGAAAAGAATATGAAAAAATGGGATTGGTTTCACTCCGAATATCCTAATTCCGAACTGTGGGACAAACAAAAACTTCAACAATTGGGTATTCTTTAATCGCCAAACCCTACTTATCTTTAGAGGTTTCTATGATTGACGATAAGCTGGGTGTTGAACTTTTAGAATTAATGGATTTGATTCGTAAACGTTACGGCAAGACAATGAAAGAAAAAGATCGTTCATCGTTAATGGACCTCAATAAAAGATTGTACGCTAAAGTTGGCGGGATTGTAAAAGATCCGATGGTCAAACAAAATCCTAAATCTCAACTTGTTTCTCCGGGCGGATATCAAGTTGCTCCTGCACGACAAGCAGAATCTGTCGATCTTCAACGTCTTGCTAAATTAACGATTGAGAGTTTATTGAAAAATAAATAAGATTTGTTGAATCTGTTCATATTTATCTTGAGCGGAGGAATAATGTAGATGTCTGAAGTTTTAGAAATTGGTGATATGTTGTCGAAGTTGGTTGAACCAAAACGACAATTTAGATGGACTATGAGTTTCAATGATATGATTGATTCTTTTACACTGAGAACAGCAAATCGGCCACAGGTCGCATTTGAAGATACGACTGTCGATTATATGAATACGAAATTCTATTATCCCGGCAAAGCTACGTGGGAACCTCTTACTCTTACATTACTTGATCCGCTTGTACCTTCTGCTGCCCAAAAAACTATAGAATGGTTACGACTTGTGTACGAAGCGGAAACTGGTAGAATGGGATACAAAGCGTTTCTTGCGAAAACGATAAATTTAAAAATGTTAGATCCCGTTGGTGCTGTCGCCGAAGAATGGGAGATTATTAATGCGTGGCCACAAACCATTAATTGGGGCGAATTGGATTATTCAGTTTCAGACCCCGTAAACATTACCGTTACACTTCGCTTTGATTTTGCCACATTAAGTTTTTAAATAAAAATATAGAAGTCTTGCCTTTTCGAATCATCAATTCATACTTATCTGTATGGAAACATGCAATTGCGGCTGCGGTTTAAAACCAACAACTAAAACTGGTTGGGTAATGGGACATTGGAATAAAGGTCGTCCAAGTCATTGGAAAGGCCAAACTAAAGAAACGAATTTAACAATCGCTTCTTGGAGTGAAAAAATTTCTCAATCAATGAAAGAAAAATATATTTCTGGTGAATTAAAATCTTGGAATAAGATTGACTATATTCCGGCGACATGTCTTTGTGGTTGCGGACGAGAAGTTAAAAGAACTAGAAAATGGGCTCGCGGGCACCATTCGCGAATAAATAATATCTCAAAAAGAGACGATATTAGGCAAATAAGGTCTCAAAAATTGAAAGAACGTTTTGCGAATGGACAAATGCCAGATTCTTGGAATAAAGGTTTGACTATTGAGGATGAACGAGTAAAACGAAACGTTGAATTGGCAAATCAAGCAAGAGATACTCCAGAGTATAAACACCAAATGTCTGTACATATGCAAAAGTTATGGGCCGATGGCATTTTAAAGCCAATGAAAGGCATAGAAAGTTCGCGATGGAAAGGCGGCATATCTTCTGTGGCCGCGGTCGTACAAAGTCAGCTTGATTTATATAAATTGTGGAAACGTCCAATTTTGAAAAGAGACAATTTTGAATGTAGAGACTGTATTGTCGGAACAGAACTCAATGTTCATCACGATCAAGAAGAAATGCATGAGATTATTGCTAAATTTATTCCAAAAGATAAACATGAACTTTCTTACGAAGAAAAAAAGAAAATTGCAGCAGATATTATTATTTATCACGTTGAAAACAATGTTTCAGGAATAACGTTATGTAAAATGTGTCATAAAAAACGACATAAATCTTATAATTTTTAATATTTTACTTCTCCGAGCGTTTCTGATATCATGCGCGCATGTTCAACGTCCTATACTCAGACCCGCCCTGGTTTTTCAATAATACTAGAACCGGCGGAACACTTAAAAGTGGAGCTTCTCAAAAATATCCAACTATGTCTCTCGAAGATATTTGTAATTTAAAAGTTAAAGATATCACAGAATCTGATTGTCTACTTTTCCTTTGGATTCCAAATTCAATGATCCTCTCACGTACACCAAAAGTTCTTGACTCTTGGGGATTTACTTTTCGATCGCTCTTTATATGGAAAAAGAAATCTTTTGGTCTCGGATATTGGTTTAGAAATTGTACAGAAAATCTAATTATCGCATCCAAAGGCAACGTTAAACCTTTTCGTTATCAAAAAAGAAATTTTCTTGAGACGAAAAGTCTCAAACATTCGCAGAAACCAGAAGAAGTTCGTGTTATGATTGATGAAATCGCCGATAAAACATTTGGTTCCCGGGCTCAAAAACTTGAAATGTTCGCGCGGCAACAAACAAATGGATGGGATTCTTGGGGTTTAGACGTTGACGGAAAAACCATTCAACAGAAAATTGACGAGTATTGTCCACAAAATCAACAAACGAGCATAGTTATCAGTGAGGCAGTAGAGAAAATTGGCTAATAAGTTTACGCAAGAGTTTGTTGAGAAATTTCTTTTGGAAAAAAAGATTAAATTGCATTCTACGTATGTTGGAGCAAATAATAAACTTGAGGACGTTGAATGTTTAGTGTGCGGTTTTAGAGATTCAAGATGGAAACCTACATATAACGCCATTCAATGTGGGAACGGATGTATAAAGTGTGCAAAACAACTAACAATGAAAAAAGAAGAAGTTGAATTATTTTTGCTTTGCAAAAATATTAAATTAATTTCAACAAATTTTATAAACGTTAAACAACGATTAGATATTCAATGTTGTGTTTGTTGTAATCTATGGAAAGCTACTTTTAATAATTTACAAAAAGGCCGAGGTTGTTCTCTTTGTTCTGTTGGAAAATCTCAAAAAAAATTATTTGAAATTCTGAAAAAGATTGAAAATAATTGGGTTGTTGGATACAAAGGGTTTGAATGGCTTCGTGGTCCAAAAGGTAGAAAAATGGAAATAGATTGCTGGAATTGGGTGAAAAAAATAGCTATAGAACGCGATGGCGAACAACATTATGCACCCGTAAAGGGATGGGGAGGCAAAGTTAGATTTGAAAATTTAAAAGAACGAGATCAACTTAAAACTAAACTCATTTCTGAACATTCCACCGAAATTAATCATTTTATACGCATTCCTTATTGGGAGCCCATTACCGAAGATAATATTCGAAAAATTTTGAAAGAAAATGGAGTAAATTTATGAGCGAAAATATTTTTAGTCAAACTAATAAAAAATTGGAGACTTTATCTTCCCAAGTTGGATTCGATATACCAGTAGAATCTATTTCTTTGCCTTCTCGTGGATTAATATATCCGCCGGAAAATGCTTTTCATATGTGTGAAGAAACAGAAATTCGTTGTATGTCGGCGAAAGATGAAGATATTCTTTCTTCTCGGGCACTTATTAAGAAAGGATCGGTTATTTCCGAACTTTTAAAGAGTTGTCTTCTTAATAAATCCGTTGATGTAGACAGTCTCTTGATCGGCGACCGTAATGCGCTTCTTATCGGTATACGTGTTTCGGGATATGGGCCATCTTATTCTGCAAAAATTGAATGTGCTGACTGTAACGAACAATTCGATAATGATTTTACACTGAACAATCTCAAAATCAAACGTCTTGGAGTAGATCCTATTTCGCCGGGGCAAAACCTTTTCAGTTTTCATCTTCCGATTTCTAAAAAAGATATTCAATTCAAATTACTTACGGGAGCGGATGATTTATTACTTTCTCAACAAGCCGAAAAACAAAAGAAACTTGGTTCACAAATTGATGACTCGAAATCTCGAAGATTATTTCAATCAGTTATTTCTATCGCCGGTGAAACAGATCGAAATAAAGTTAACCGAATTGTTTCCAATCTTCCGGCGGGAGATAGTTTTGCTCTACGGAAATATGTCGAGCAGATCGAACCAGGAGTAGAGATGAAACAAGAAGTAACGTGTAAAGCGTGTAACTCAACGCAGGAGGTTGACGTCCCTTTGGGGCCGACGTTTTTTTGGCCTGATTTTGGCAACTAAAGTTGATCTGTTTCTTCGCGATATTCAAGCAATAATGAAAATTTATCCCGGTACCAGTTATTGGGACGCCTATTGGATGCCCATTCCTATTCGGCGTTGGCTCATTGAAGAACACGTCAGACAAATGGAAAAAGAACCCACTCAACCCCCGCAGCAAAACAATCGTTTTCAACATCCACCGAATGTTCCGCTGCCTTCGACTAAAAAATAGCCTCTAATCAATTCTGTCAAATAATTGATGTCCGAGTATCAATTGAGGAAAAGAATCGCTCCAACGTCACCCTGTAGCGTTTGGTGAGGTATTCTGACGGGTTTCTGGGCCGGGAGAAAAACAATTTATAGAAATGTGCCTTCGATTGTGCTATGGTGTGTGTGGAGGTACGAATGTTTTTCAAAAAATTCTTTTCAAAAAGTACACCATCAGATCCGACCGCTGATCTTCTTAAATTGAATACCGATGGTTTGCGAGCATTTTTTGAAGGTGACGTTGAACATTTTAAAAAGTTAGACAAGTCAGCTTATAATCTTATTTTGAAATTTAGACAAGATTTTGTGCAACCCATTGCCGAACTTACGCCAGAAGGATATTTTAAGTGTTTCAAACCCCGAGTTACAGAGGAACAAATTGTTTTCGTAACAAGACACGCCAATAAAGTATTGACTCAAATCCTTGAATTAAAGACAATTAACGATCAACTGATCAATGATTTCCTTAAAAGTAATAAGCGACAACAAGAACATCAAATATTGTATGCCGAAATTGATAAAGCATTTGATGATCCGAACATAAGTAATGATATTAGCAAACATTTTCAAAGTGCTCTCGGTAAAGAATTTGCAGACGAGTATGCAAAGAAAGTTAATTCCAAGACCTTCAAACGATATTTAGAGACTGGGAGCAAAGAAAATTTTAATGCGTACGTTGAAGAAAATCATTCGTATTTGTTAGAAATGCATAAAAAATACGATCTAGGTCCAGTAGGTTACGACATTCCTGAAGAAGAATAATCATAAAATAGTTTTCGGCCATATTTATCATAATGGCTGATAGAGATCCACAGGCAGATTTTGCTAACGCTTTAGCTGCAATGGCTAAAGCCGGTGCTGATATGAAATCTCTGAACCGCGAGTTTGAAGAAACTACCGGTTTTGCGAAAGATATCGCGGGGATTTTTAACCAAATTGCTAAAACCAGTGCGGATCTTCCCAAATCAATAAAAACAGGTAAAGATTTAATGGGAGCTATACTCAAAGATGAAAAGTTGTTTGCCAAGATACAAAAACAATCTTTTGGTATGCAACAAGATGAATTAAAGAAATACTGGCAAAAGAAAATGCAGACAGCCAGAAAAATGTCTGGTTTGGGTTGGGATCAGATTAAACAAACAAAACAATATAAATATCTTCAATCTTTGATATTGGCAGTAGAAGAAAAAAGATCAAAAGAATTGGAAGAACAGTTTGGTGATCTTAAACAACAGACAGGAGCTTTAGACAAACAAAAGAATAAAATTATCGATATTAAGGGTATGTGGGAAAAGGTAGGAGATGGTATTCGTCACCCGACAAATGCTATAAATAGTTTTGTTTCGATTCTCTCTAAAGGACTTAGCAAGGGAGTAAGTCTTTTGGGCGGATTAGCTACTGGTTTTGGGCTTTTAGCTGGGGTGGTCGGAGGTATAATGCTCGGTGGACTTATGCTTGTAATCGGAGCTTTTACCCAACTGTGGAATCATATCGATAAAGATGTTCTTCCTGCGACCGCAAAATTCAATAAACAAATAGGAAATATGGGTCAATCAACTGCTGCGTTGAAAGGAGAAATGATTTCCGCCGGTTGGCAATTTAGAATGCTTGGTAAATCATTCGAAGAAGGTGCCGAAGCCGTTCGTGGTTTCGCAGACGGAATGATGTTGGTCGGGCGGTCAAGAAAAGAATTAGACGGAATAGTACAAACTGGGTTGAAATTAACAGAAGTTGTCGGTCTTTCTGCTGAACAATCAGGAAAACTTGCTCTTTTTTGGGAAAAATCAGAAGGCTCACTTAATGGTCTAAATAGCGCAATGGATGAAGCAAGTGTTGCTGCACATAAATATCAAGTTCCGGTTAATCAGATTCGAAGAGATCTTGGAGATGATCTTAATCTGCTTGCTCGTTTTGGAACAAGAAATCGACAAGTAATGCTCGAATCTGCTGGTAGAGCAAGAACTTACGGAATGAGCATTAAAGATATCAATACTTCTTTCGGTGAGCAGATGGATACTTTTGATAAAACTTCTGATATTGCCGCTAAATTAAACAGTGTTTTTGGTACGCATATTAACAGTTATCAATTAATGCTCGAAACAAATCCTGTGAAACGCATGGAAATGCTTCGCAAAGAACTTCTTTCGCAGGGAAAATCTTGGGACAAATTGAACGTTTTCGAACAAAATGTAATTGCTTCGACGCTCGAAGTCTCTAAAGAACAAGCGGCGCTTGGTTTATCTTCGGATTCCGCTCGCAAAAAACTTCAAAAGCAGGCAGATCAACAAGCGCGCACCAATAAGATAAATAAGGATTGGGACAAGGGTCTTGGAAATGTAAAAGAAACTCTTGTTGCGTTGCAACCAAAGTTAGATAAAATGCTAATAAATGTCGCAAACATTGTCTCAAAATTATTTGGATTTGAATCTGGAAACAAAGGTATTCAAGATACAGCAAAAACTATGAATGAATTTTTGGATAACATCAATATCTATCTTGAAACTAAATTTTTTAAATCACCAGGCGGGCGATTTCTTGCAATGTTGTTCGGAATTAATGACATAGACACAAAAAATTTCTCAACCCTTGAAAAAGAACTAAAACTTGGTTCGGCAGAAAGTTTAGAATCAAAGGTTATAAAAGAAGGAAATAAGAATAGTTCATTTAATTTGCCTGCGTATGGGCACGCAAATGATGCTCTTGTAACCAAAACCGGTGAAGTAATCAAATTTAATCCTCAAGATAATATTATCGCTACAAAATCTCCAATTAGTCGATCTGCTCAAGGTGCTACAGCAACAGCAGGAAGGGGATCAGGCGGCGGAGATCAAAATATTACGATTACGCCTGCTCCCATATATCTTGATGGCAAAAAAATTGCCGACGCCATCTTTAGACAAACAAGGAGATAATTAATAAGAGTGGCTCTTTTAGATCAAATTGATTCTGTAGTATTTTCTGCATTTCAACAAAATGTTCTGAATAGTCCAAGCGATACTGCTTTAAAGGGAGTTAACTTTGATGCCAATATTTATACTGATGGACCATTAAGCCTATCAAAAGGCGGACCCTTTTCAACTCCTGGTCTTCCGGCTTCTCTACGTCCTGTTGACGCTTTCGCAACGGCGCATTGGTTAAGAAATATTGGTAGAGAATTATTTGGAAATGTAAATTTTAAAGATGGAGTAACTACTGCTTTGGTGTCGGCAGGAAAATCAAAAGGCTTTCAGTTTGTATCATCTCAAATTTTGCTCGCATCATTGAATCCAAAAGATCCAGAACTAGGTGGGGGTACAATTCCGGGCGGAATATTAAATGCCGCTTGGAATCCAGCATCTTTGCTTGCTTCAGCGGTGCCATTTGTTCGTCCGAGTAATCTGACTTCGGTTACGATCGGTCCAGCACTGGATCTCAAATATGATTCGACGACTTCAAGAATTGATAAATATATTGCCGGCATAAAAGAAATTGAAAAACTTACAGAGGGTGCCCCCGAAGATGTTCTCGGTAAAACGAAAGTTCCTCGTTTTCTTCCTTCTCTTTTTAAAAAATCGAATGGATTCGATATGGTTCGAGATCTTGCTTCTGTTCGTCCCGCTGTTCGTCCAAAAGACACGCCAGAGATATTGCACGCAAGATTTGTTGAAGCGGCAGACGGTGACGAAGATGGCGTTATCGTAGGTGAATCAAGTTTGCCCGGAGATGATCGAGTCTATATGCCTCTGGTATTTCAAGATTTGCGTGACAAAAATGAAACATTTCTTTATTTCCGAGCATTTATTAAACCCGATTCAGTAACAGAAACATTTACTCCAACGTGGAACGTACAATCATATTATGGTCGTGTTGATAACGTTCCAATTTACATGAATACTTCAAGGATAATTGGATTTTCTTTTGATGTTGTTGCGTGGCAGCCTGCTGATTTGCCCGTAATCTATCGGAAAATGCACAAACTTCAATCAATGGTATATCCATTTTTTGATCAACAAGGATTTCTTTCTTCTGGTCCAATCATCAGGATGAGAATTGGAGATCTGTTTTCAACGACAAATAACGGTAAAAGAGGTCTTCCCGGATATATTACGTCTCTCGATTTTACATATGATAATGTTTGGAATATTGAAAAAGATTTTAAGATTCCTCGAAAAGTAACTGTTTCGGTTTCGTTTACTGCACTTCACGAGGCATCCCCCGGAACGTATCCAACAAGTCAAAACAGTAAAGAATTCCCAACGTTTGGTATTGGAGTCAAAGATGGCGAAAATTATAAGGGCGTAGAAACTGGTCTTCGTGGATTACTTGAAAATATCAGAAGCACCAGAGAAGCAAAAGCAAAACCAGCAACCAAACCAGAACAAAATAAAACATCGTCAGGTGGGACTTTGCCATCTACATTTGAAGTGGACCAAGGTGCTGGATCTGCTATTGGATAATTAAATGGCTACTTCGCGCTATAGAAATACGCCGCTTATTGACGGAAAATATCAAGCAACTTTTGAATTTCCTGAAATTGATTGGAGTAAAATAAATACTTTCAGTGTTAGAATTACAGACTCGGATCGGATGGACACCCTTGCCCACAAATATTTCAATGATGGCACTCTTTATTGGGTTATAATGTTGGTTAACGAAATTCATTGGCCGTGGGATTTCGCAAGCGGGCAGATTATTCGTATACCCGTAGACGTAAACGATGTTCTAAAGTATTTTTAATGGAATTCATTCAAATAACGGATGTTGAGCCTGCGCCGAAGGGCGGACGACACTTTAAGGGTGCCGGGATAACACCTTCGTTAAACGAACTCACAGAAAAATCCATTAAAGACGAAAGTTCTAATCCAGTCTTCAATTTTTCAGAACATTTCTTTGAAGATCTACAGAAAATTACTCCTATAGATTTAGCAATGTCTGTTCCTTTTGTTGCTCTTCGATCAATGAAAGATCAAAAAGTTGATATTGATTTCAACCTTGCTCTATTCCAAAAACCAATCGATTTTTCCAAGATTAGTTCCGGCGAGAGATATTCAGATCGTCCAATTGCATCTCTGATTGAATTAAAAATAAAATCGGATCAGGGATCAGGATACATTTATTTCCAGGAAATCAGTTTCACCATTAAGGTACATAAGCCAGATATTGCTATGAACGGTATACTAATTTCGCTTCTTTTTCCCGGATTTCCAATGGAAATCGAATATGGCTGGCGTAATTCTAAAGCACCAAAAGATTCTCCACTGAACAAAACAGAAAAATTACAATTTGCGTTGAAATCATATAATATTTCATATAATGTTGACGGTCAAATAGATCTAACAATAGACGGCACAGCATTTTCAGAACGATTCAACAACACTCTTCTCGGTGATGAAGGTGGTACTGTTGCTGATCTGAAAAAATCAGGATTGACGCCTGAACAAATCGAAGACATTATGAATAAAGACGGTCTTTCTGCTCAAATTGAAGCGACCAAAAATTATGTAGAATATCTTCAATCGGTGAAAGATAGTCCAGATCAAACCGGGAAACGCAGCATGAAAATCGTTAATCAAATGCTTGAATCGTATCAAAATATAGGAAATAATGCCCGTGGCCGGACCAAAAAAAATCTTGATAAAAAAATTCTCGCGCTCAAAGACAAAAGTCAAGCGGGCGCGGAATATTTTGAAGTAATAAAGGGCAAAAAACATAAACTATTCAAAGAAGGTTTTATTACAATTCATGATCTCGTAAGTACGGTTTGTAAAGATACATTTGAAGCGTTCCAAAAAATTACGTCTACAGAAAAATTGAGAATGCTCTATGGTCTATTTTCTGACGAAGTAGGCAAAAATCAAAGTAAATTTGCCGGTCAGCCTATTGCTGATTTTCCTATTGATCTTGTTAAATTTAGAGAAAGTGTGACCGAACAACAAGCGTCAAATGGTGGGGCATTAACTCTCGAAGCGTTTTTCAATATTATTATTAGAGATTTTCTTCATGATGATGGCTACTGGAAGAAACTAGAAAGCACAAATGACGGGGTTCGAATACCTTACGCTTATCTTGCTTTGAATAATTATAGAGATGGCGGCGACAATGGAGCGGCGCAAATGGATATTTCTCTTATAGATATCGGAAGAGATGTCCCGATGACTTCTGAACTGATCAAGGGCGTAGACACTCTTTCTGTTGGCGATTTTGAAAAGAAACTACGAGCCGAAGGGCTCCCAATCCTTAAACTGGGGCACGGGAATAGTTTTATCAGAGAATTAAAAATGGAAAACGTAACAGATCAATATATCAAAGCGGCATTGATAAAACGTATGGCTGATTCATCGTCTACGTTGACCAGAGCATTTGTGCCTCCGGGGCTTCAAAGTGCGATTGAAGGCTCTGACGTGAAGACTCCTCTCCATTTGCCTCTGCGTGGGTCCATGAATGTGCTTGGTAGCGTCGATTTCAAACCGTTCCGTGCCTTCGGCCTTTTATCCGGCATATTCGTGACTGATGCTGTGTACAAAATTATGTCTGTCACGCATACGCTCAACAATTCAGGTTTTACCACCAACCTGGAAATAATGTATAATTAACGAAAGTTTACCGATGTCCTGCGGCGTGCTACTTTCCCTCTGTGCTCGACAATATTCTGACTGTTGATCAAAAATCCTTTGATCTAAAAATCCTATTTGATCTTTCAAACAAAAAATTAGATCTTTCAGAATTTAATCAAAAAATCGATGCGCATCTTCGTTCCTATCAAACGACAGGTACTAATACAGAGAACTATAGTTTGGAACAATTAATCCCAAATAAACAATTTCTTATTGATTTCCGGGCGCAAAAAAATGAGAAGTTAAACTTCCTATTTCAAGAAATTAAAGATCCCGATGTTCTGGTATTCTATGAAAAGTTTCGGCCATTTATTGATCTGTTGAACAATAAAATAAACAATCAACAATTAATAACAGATCTGGAACCAAATAGAATTGCTTTCAACCCAACCGGTAGTAAAGACGGGAGACTTTCAACAAAAAAAGGATTTCTAAATATTTATTCTCTTGCAAAAGAAGAGCGTTGTCGTATTAAATGCGAGCCAGGGTACAGATTTGTTCAATGTGATTATCGTAGTTTTCAACCTCGCCTTGCTATTTTTCTTACGAAAGACGACGCTTTCAAAAGGCGTTTTGCTGATGTAGAGGATATTTATGAAGGCGAAGACCGAGAGAAAAACAAACTCGATTTTTTCCGGGCGATATTTGGTGTTGAAGCATCAGAACAATTTGGATTCCAGCCGATATTTGATCTTCGCAAGTCAATCTTTGAAGAAATTCGTTCAAAAGGTAAGATTATCAATCCATTTGGTCGACCGATCTTTTATAATGGCGAAGATGAAAATGTGGTTTTTCGCAATTTCATCACATTCTGTGAGTCAGATTTTGTTTACGGCATTGCAGTAAAATTGGATCAACTGTTGTCTGGTCGTCGATCAAGAGTCAAATTCCTGTTTCACGACGCCGCCGTGTTCGAAATACACGAAAAAGAAACTACGCTACTCAAACAAATCAAACAAATAATGGAAAATGGGTTTAATGCTCATTATCCTGTGAAAATATCAGTTGGAAAGTCGTGGGGAGAAATGAAAATTTACTCACGGCCCGGAGAGTGAGATATTACAGTATGGAGAATGTATTCGACAATATAAAAACAATATTTGATTTTGGAAGATCGCAAGAAAAAAAGATTTTTCTTCAACTTCGTCGCCTGCTCAAAGAAACTAAAGCAACCATTGAATATACCAATATCAAATCAGAAAAAAGACGCCCTCACGATTTTAAAATTACTCTTGGCGCTAAAACTATTACCCTCGATGTAGAGACTACGCCGCTTACATCTCCGTGGCATAAAAAATGGTGCGATAAAGGGACGGTCGAAGAAGTGCTCAACCGTGGTCTACGTATGCCTTTGAGAAAGTTTGATAAGCAAATTGGTAGTAATCATTTTTATCTGAAACTTTCACCAGATCGAAAACATTTTTTTTGTTTCGTGTTCCCGGAAGTCGCTCTTCATTTGTGTGATGGCGAGCAAGATCGGCGTAACAGCGCGTCTCATATTAAACCGAATAATAATTTTTTTAAAGTAATCCCTTGGGCTAATGTATTATCGTCCAAAAATTGTGTTATTGTTGATGATTTTCCTGCACTTAGAAATAAGATTAAAGAGATGTTGAAAAAGTGAAAAGTAAGGTTTGTTCAAAGAAAGAATGCGAATTTGCTAGGCTAATACAACCCTTAGAAAATTTTAGTAAAGACGAAAAGAGAAAAAATAAACTTAATCCCCAATGTAAAGCGTGCATTAAAGAATATCAAGAGATTCACAAAAAAGATATAAAACACTATAAAAAACAATGGTATCAAGAGAATAGAAAAAAGATAATCAAAAAACGTTATTTATACAAAAAGAAAAAACTCGAAGAAGATATTGAATTTAAAATTGCTGAAAGATTGAGAACAAGACTTTATTGTGCATTAAAGGGTAACTTTAAGTCCGGCTCTGCTATTGCCGATCTAATGATGTCTATTGCTGACTTCAAACTTTATCTCGAAAAACGATGGTATCCAAATCCTGATACTGGTGAAATGATGTCCTGGGAAAATTACGGACAAGGTTGGCATATTGATCATATCATTCCTTTGTCTGCCTTTGATCTAACGAATAGAGAAGAACTTTTAAAGGCAGTACATTTTTCTAATCTTCGACCAATGTGGGCTGAACAGAATATTTCGGAAGGAGCGAGAGGAATGGCGAGGAAGAAATGAATAGGCCGTGGTCGTTTGTAAAATCGTTTAAAGGTAAGTCTTTTGAACAAAACTCAAAAGAAACAAATAATTCTGTACCCGACAAAGCAAAAGAAATTTCCGTATCCGAAAGTATTTTACCCGCGCCCCAACTCGTAGTACAAATAACAGTTCCGGAAGTACAAAAACAACAAGGAGAAAAGAAAGATGTCGCAGTCATTCGAAGAAAGAATCCGCCAGAAAATAGAGGCTATCAAAAATCCGAAAAAAAACCAAAACGGAGGAAGTGAGGGTTTCAGATCTAAATGGAAGCCCAAAGCAGAAGCGCAAAGTGATATTCGTCTTTTTGGATATCCGTTAAATTCGCGCGAAGAACCATTCATCGAATTGTGGGTACACTATAACGTAGGATATTCATTTCTTTGCCCGGCAAAAATGAAGAACGCTAAATGCGCCGTTTGTACTTTATCTGATCAATTTCTCAAAAAAGCCAAGGCTGATTTTGAAAACGGTAAACCAGACTGGAAAATGGGCAAAGATCTATCCGCCAAGCAACGATTTGTTGCAGCGATGGTCGATCGAGCAGATCCGGAATTGACTCCTAAATATTGGGAATTCAACGAGAAGATCTATCTGGAACTTCTACAAAAACTCGTCGATCGCGATTATAAATCATATCTGGATCCGCTGAAAGGGTTTGATCTAACAGTTACAAGTCAAAAACTTGCTAAAGCGACATATGCAAGCACGTCGATCCAATTCCGCCCGGTTCAATGTCGTCTTGCAGATACTGACAAGAAAATTAAAGAAATTGTTGATGGTCTTCCGAAAATTGAAACAGTTTATGAAATGCTGACCGAAGATCAAGTTAAACAACGTTTGAATGATTTTTGGCAGAAAGGTGAAGGCGCTCCGAAAGAAGAGACAAAGAAAGAAACGCCGGCTGAACTGGGGAACTATCTCGGAGATCAAAAAGATTTGGATGTTGATTCCGCGTTTGAAAAGGCGTTGGATGACTAATGGCAAAGAAAGACGACGCCTCAATTGAAAATTTCAATAAAGAGGTAATGGATAAGATCCTGAATAAAGAAGGTAAGGTTGCTTTCTTGTCTGACGAAAATAATTCATCAACGGTTAAATCTTATATTTCAACTGGTTCTACAATTCTTGATTATCGTATTTCTAATCAGAGAAACGGCGGAGTTCCTGTTGGCAGAATAACAGAAATTTCAGGCGAAAATGCATCTGGTAAAAGTTTGTTAGCGTTTCATATTATTGCAAATGCGCAAAAAATGCACAACGCTCCGGTTTTCTATGCAGACACAGAATCAGCATCAGATGCAAATTTTATGAAAAGAGTTGGAGTTCAACTGGAAAAACTTCCAAGTTGGCATCCGCCGACACTGGAACAATTTTTCGAAAAGACAGAACAAATTATTGTTAAAACCAGAGAAACCTTTCCAAATAAAGAACGGCCGGTGGTTATCCTTCTTGATTCTGTTGCTGCTACGCCAACAGAAGTCGAATCTGAAGGGGGTTATGACGCCAACGGGAGACCTGGATTATTGGGCAAATCACTTAGTCTTGGTCTAAAAAAGTTAAACCAGGTAGTGGGTAATGAATGTGTTACGTTAATTCTGTTGAATCAACTAAGAATGAAATTCGGCGTGACCAATCCCTATGAAGATAAATTTATTACGCCGGGTGGGATGGCGGCTTCGTTCTATGCGTCACTTAGGATGAGATTACAAAAAAGTAGCAAGATAAAAGATCCAATTACGGAAGAAATTGTTGGTGTTGGCTGTCGCGTAAAAATAGAAAAGAATAAGATGGCGCCTGCACCGCGTACAGCAGAATTTCCGATTATGTTCGATAAAGGAATAGATAATGCGATTAGCGTCTATGATTATTTGAAAGATGTAGACGTTATCAAAAAGAAATCAGGAAATACAGTGTTCAACGCAACTAAATTTGGAATTGATTTTGAGACAGAAATTCCTACGCCCGAATGGAGAAAGTTCTTCAAAGAAAAACAAAATATTATTTTGGATCTACTGGACGTTCTGCTCATTAAAGATTATCCAGATACTGAAAAGTTAGACGTAGATCAAGTAATGTTGGAAAAAGAAGAATAACTATAATGTTGTATACGATTGGTGACTGGATTTCTTTTCATTATGAATCAGAAAAAAGAAAGACAAAGCTCCCGGTCGTTAATACTCACGAAAGAAATCCTACTGCTATTGTATTGCATCCCGATTGGGGAGGTCATACGCATTGCCTGTTAACTAATAATTATTCTCAACGAGAAATTAATTATCTCACCGCAATTGTAGATCCTTTTTTTGCTGCGGAAAAATGCAAAACAGACGGAGAACTTCGATCGCAACTTCAAAGGTTACAAAAAGATCTCAATATAACTTCGCCGCAACAATTTTATTCATTGGTCGTAAAACCATTTATTCATTTGTATGACGGATATCGTCTTTATTTCCCAAATAAAATGTTGAACATCAAGGTGATAAAGCGGTATAGTGACATCGAGATAAGAATGAAGCAGCCGCAACAGGGACAAGAAAAGCAACCTGAACGCGGAGGAAAAGGGCCTATCGCCGGGACTGGCGGATTGTTAGCAACTAACTTTTTTCAGAACTATGCTAATACTCTCTCGAAAATGAAAGGACCGAGACTAAAATGACTAAAGCAAAATGGGTACATAAAGCAGATCCGAAATTTGGTTCGTTTGGTTTTTGCGGACAGTACACTTGGAATACTATGGATCGATGGCTAAAAGTAACCTGTCCCAAATGTCTCGCAAAGAAACCGAAGAAAAAACAAGCGAAAACTGATCTTTATTTCGTATTAGATGGAAGTGTATCTTTGGTTGAAAAAAAAGAAAATGGCGACGAAGTCTCCAAAGAAAAGCTTGATAGTCTATTGGTTTTGCGATGTTTAAATGATCTACTGGAAAAGGGACTGAAAACTCAACTACAATGGGCGACATACGGAAAGGAAGCCAGCAATGAAAAAAATCGTCCCCGATGAAAGTTTTATCAAAAAGAACTATGAAAAGACAATATCTCTGATCGAATCAACAGTAGTTTCTGATCGCAAACAAAAAATATTAGATTTATTTAATTTCTTTCAAATTCGTTATGCGACCTGTCCGGCATCAAATCAAAAAAACTATTACAGCGCTTTCGCTGGCGGGTTGGGATTCCACAATCTCAATGTTCTTCAGTGGGTCGGCAGATTTGCTTCGTTGATGGCGAAAGATGAATTTTCCAATGAAACTTTACTGATTGTATCTTTTCTTCACGATATTGGACTTGTAGGAAACCGAGACAAAGAATATTTTCTTCCACAAAATAGTCAATGGCACCGCGACCTCGGGACGATGTATGAAATTAACAAAGATATTGATTTTGTGAAAACTGCACATCGGAGTCTATTTCTACTTCAGGATTTTGATATTAAACTTACCAAAGATGAGTTTGTTGCAATTCTGCTTCAAGATGGACAAACAGATCACTCTAATCAAAATTACGCAAATAAAGAACCAAAACTTGCTCAAATCCTTCAGTTTGCGAAAATGACTGCTATGAAATTTGAAAAGGAAAATTATGAATACTAAAATTGCTCTTCAAAAACTTGTAGACAAACTTGAATTAATTCAGAAAGATGAATATTATTCCCGGCCTCTGGGGGCTGTATTTTCTCAATTAAAAAATGAACTCACCGACGCCAAAAAGGCGTTGGAAGAAAGCGACAGACAAGTGACTGTAAAATATCAACAAGAAAAACAAATCAAAACTACCGCAGATTTTACTCCGTCTCCGTATGAAAATATATCTTCGAACGGTATAGATCTTTTCGATCTCAATCAACTTCCGTTGAAAGACGAAAACGAATTTTGAGACACCTATTTGTAGACGGAACAAATTTCCTTGTCCGCGGCATAGCAGCGTCTACAAGCCTCGATCTGAACGGAAATCCTATAGGAGGTCTGACTTCGGTTATGAATGCCTTAAAACGCATCTGTGACGTTTCTAAGCCTAATTCTGTAGTGGTTGTGTTCGATGGCGAAGGCGGCTCGCTTAAAAGACGTGAAATTTACAAAGAATACAAAGAACAAAGAAAGCCTCTAAAAATTAGAACCAACTATTTGGACGGCGCGGACCGCGAACAGAATCTTCATTTTCAATTTAATAAACTTCTCGAACTGTTAGAATGTCTTCCCGTTCATATTATTCGGCTAAAGAATGTCGAAGCCGATGACGTAATAGGTTATTTATGTGGACATTATCCGGAAGATCAAAGAGTTATTGCTTCTGGCGACAAAGATTTTCTCCAATTATTAAACGACAGAACAATAATCTATTCAGCCAACAAAAAGACTTTGATAACTTCGAAAAATTGCGTTGAAGAATTCGCAGTTCACCCCAACAATTTTGCTGTCGCAAAAGCATTAGTCGGAGATAAGAGCGACAACATCAAGGGCGTCCCCGGTTTAGGCTTCAAAACGCTTACAAAACTGTTTCCGATACTTAAAGAATCACAAGCAATTGATCTTGTTCAACTGTTCAATTTGTGCACAGAAAAAGTGAGCGAGTCACCCAAGTTTCAAGCAATTTTGGACGCCCGAGATCTAATTATAGTGAACCTGAAACTCGTCGACCTCCGAGACACAATTATGTCTGCTTCAAGCGTAGAACGAATTAAAAATATTCTTGAACAACCGATACGCTTTAATTCTACGTCTTTACGAATGAAAATTCTTGAGAATAGATTTCCTCCATTTTCAGAAAGTTTCTTCGATACGTTCCGTGCCGTCCATTGTATACTGCCGTCTCTACCCGATCGATAAACAACAGGATATTTAAGGAGATACTTTGCTGATGCAACAATCGGTTTCTATGCAATTCGGAAGAGGTTCACACTATGAACAATCTCTGATTCAAGCAGTTATTTCGGATCATCTTTTTGCAGAACAACTTTTAGAAGTTATGGATCCGGCGTTTCTTTCTCTTGATTATTTGAAAGAAATCGTCCAGATACTTAACAAGTATCATGTTGAATTTAAAACATATCCGTCTTTCAAGTTACTTGTTTCGATTGTCGCAAAAGATGTTGAAAGCGATCTATTGAAAACGGAATGTCTTGGGTTTCTCCGGACAATTGAAAAAACTTCTTTAAACGGAGACACTCAATATGTAAAGAATTCTTCACTTGATTTTTGTCGCAAACGTTCCTTGATGTCTGCTCTTGAAAAAGTGTTAACTCTCGCAGAAGATTCTAATTATGAACAAATAACCAGTACAATTCAAAAATCATTAGAATTGGGCGCAGAACGTGATATTGGACATGATTTTATCAATAATCTCGCTGAGCGTATGGAAAATATTAAACGTTCCACTATTACAACCGGATGGGATCCAATCGATCAAATTCTCGGTGGCGGGCTCGGGAGAGGTGAACTCGGGGCAATTATCGCGCCCTCGGGCTTTGGAAAATCATTTTTCTTGGTTAATCTCGCTTGCGCAGCCGCCGCAAAAGGATTGTCTGTAGTCGTTTATACTCTCGAACTCAATGAACGTTATTGGGCTAATCGTTGCGATGCTTGGTTTACTGGCATCAAAATCGATGATCTACAATTCAATAAAGAAAAAATACAAGCAAAAATCAACGAATTGAAACCTCGAATAATTATCAAAGGATATCCAACTAAATCCGCAAGCGTAATGACTTTGCGAAACCATATTGCGAAACTCAAACTTCGTGATTTTATTCCGGATTTGATTGTCGTTGATTACGGGGATCTAATGCGTTCGGCAAAGAATTACGAAAGTAAACGATTTGAACAAGAAAGCGTATACGAAGATCTTCGTGGATTGGCGCAAGAAGTAAATGTTCCACTTTGGACTGCCTCGCAAACCAATCGCGGAGCAATTGATGATGATGTAATCAGTCTTTCAAAAATTTCAGAGTGTTATGGTAAAGTTATGGTTTCTGATTTTATGGCCACGATGAGCAGAAGAAATATCTATGTAGCGAAAAATAGATCGGGACCAGACAACCTTGTTCATCCGTACAATATCAATACTGCTCTTGCGAAAATTGATATTTTTTCAGCAATTAGTCCAGAGTTAGCGGAATCGTTTGTAAATCAAACAGATAGCGATAAAACAATGTTAAAACAAAAGATTAAAGAGTTTATGGAAAATGAGATGAGTGGAGTGAATGGGTGATGGAAACTCCTTGGGGTCCAATTGGATATGTCACTTACAAAAGAACTTACGCTAGAAGACTAAAGGACGATTTAGAAGAGACAGAAGAATTTACAAACACCGTTGATCGAGTTGTTGATGGTTGTGTTAAACAACTTAAGATCCCATTTACTGACGATGAGCAGAAAAGACTAAAAGAAATTTTTCTTTCTCTAAAAGGATCTGTTGCTGGTAGATTTTTGTGGCAACTTGGAACAAAAACGGTTGACGATCTTGGTTTGATGTCTCTTCAAAATTGCGCGGCAACAATTGTTGACGAACCGATCAAGCCATTTCTATGGACTGCCGATGCATTAATGCTTGGTTCTGGTGTTGGATACAACATTCAAAAAGAATTTGTTTATGAATTACCGAAAGTGAGAAAAAGTAAAATATCTCGTAAAGAAACAAAAGATGCCGACTTCATTGTTCCTGACAGTAGAGAGGGGTGGATAAAACTTCTTAAAAATGTTTTTGAATCACATTTTTTGACAGGAGAAAATTTTACATATTCAACAATTTGTGTTCGCGGAAAAGGTACTCCGATTAAAAGATTTGGAGGAACTTCAAGCGGACCAGAAGAATTGTGTAAAGGCGTTGAAGATATTAACACAGTTTTGAATAATCGAGCGGGTAAAAAAGCCAGACCGATTGATTGCCTTGATATAATGAATATTATTGGTCGTGTTGTAGTGTCCGGAAACGTCCGGCGAAGCGCCCAAATAGCTATTGGAGATATGGATGATCTTCAGTTTCTTAACGCGAAACGATGGGATTTAGGAAATATTCCTAATTGGCGTGCGATGTCTAATAATTCTGTGGTTTGTAATGACTTTGATTTATTGCCAGATCAATTTTGGCAGGGTTATTACGGAAATGGAGAACCGTATGGTTTAATCAATTTAAATTTGGCAAGAAAAGTCGGGCGACTGAATGAACCACAATATACAGATCCCGATGTACACATTTTCAATCCTTGTGCAGAACAAGGACTCGGAAATAAAGAGACATGTTGTTTGGCTGAAATCTTTTTACCAAATATTGAATCTTTAGAAGAATTAAAAGAAGTTTCTAAATATCTTTATATAATCAACAAACATTCTCTTTCTTTAAAATGTCATCAAAAAGATACTGAAAAAATTGTGCATAAAAATATGAGAATGGGCATCGGAGTAACAGGATATCTTCAGGCATCTAAAAAACAACGTGCTTGGTTATCTTCTGGATATGAGTTTTTAAGAAAATTTGACGAAGAGTATAGTAAAAAAAATGGGTTTAACGCTTCAATCAAACTCACTACGTGTAAACCCTCTGGAACTCTTTCTTTGCTTGCCGGTGTTACCCCTGGATGTCATCCTGCTTATTCTCGTTTTCATGTTCGTAGAATGCGGATGGCAAGTGATTCTTCATTGGTTGACGTTTGTAGAAAAAACAAATATCCGATCGAATACGAAATGAATTATGACGGTACCGAGAATAAAAACACTGTAGTAGTTTCCTTTCCGTGTAGTTTTCCAAAAGACGTACCTTTGGCAAGGGATTTTTCGGCTGTTGATCAATTGGAAACAGTCAAAGAAATTCAGACCAATTGGTCTGATAACGCGGTTTCATGTACCGTTTATTACAAAAAAGAAGAATTAGATTCCATTAAAAAATGGCTTAAAAAGAATTACAATAATAGCGTAAAAACTATTTCATTTCTTCTTCACAATGAACATGGATTTAAACAAGCGCCTCTTGAAGAAGTATCAGAAGATAGTTACAATAAATTAATGGACAATGTTGTACCAATTCAAAATTGTAATTTTGATGAAGATGTAGAAGAAATTCAAGAATGTGTAGGTGGAGCATGTCCGATAAAATAAGATATTGTTTAATCCCGGGCTCTAAGTTTAATAGATTCACCGTCTTAGATCGTGAACAAATTAATTTAAAAAATGACGGTAAAGTTTATATTAGATGTAAATGTGATTGTAATAATGTTAAAATTATACCAAAAGTGCGATTAGTTTCAGGACACATTAAAAGTTGTGGATGTTTACAAAAAGAACGCTCAAAAAGTTTTAATAGAGTTGCACACAATAAATTGCCATTAGGACAAGCAGCGTTAAATTTAAAATATAAACAGTACGTCAATACCGCTCACCGGAAAAATAGAATATTTTCTTTATCTAAAGAAGATTTTTTTAACATAACACAAAAAAAATGTTTTTATTGTGGGTCATCACCGACAAATACTTGTAAATCAAATTCTTTTAACGGAGATTTTATTTACAATGGTATCGATCGAGTCAATTCAAGTCGCGGCTACGAATTAGATAATTGTGTACCTTGTTGTATCGATTGTAACATAATGAAACATACCAAATCTATTCAAAGATTTTTAGACAAATGCATAAAGATATATAATTTTACCAATAATTATATCAAAAATAGAGAACGGATTTGGGAATACCACGAACAGGAGTAATTGGTATGACGTGCGATCATCTAAAAACTATTCAACAACTTGAAAAAAAGATTCAAAATCAAAAACGTGAGTTAGCCACGATCAAAGATTGTCTAGAATTGAAAAACAAAGAACTAGATGCGCTTCATTATGTTTGGTGTAGTGGAGGTTGCGCCACCGGAACGCATCGATATCACAAAGAACCTTTAACCAAAGAAATTGTACGACTTGCGCAATACAACACTAATAGATTAATCACGCACTTTAATAATCAAGAATTTAGAAAAATCTATGAACCGGGTCGTCGAATAGACGAAGAAACTTTGATTACGTCTGAATATAAAGATGTTTGGTTTTATTATTCGATGACAAATCCAAGAAAATTGTATCATAAAATTTTAAAATTCTTTTCTGATCTGGTAGAATTCTAATGAACTTCAAAATTCAATCTTCCAACCTTCACATAAAACATAAACTCGCATTTCTTTTCTTTACTCAAATCGAAGACGACATACGAATGATTTTTGAACAACCGGGCGAATATGTGATAGAATATGATTCAGATGATGGCGTGCTCGGCCTTGTTCTCCGGACTACTACTAAACCTCTTGAAGAGTGGAAAATTATCAATACAAAAACAACCACCAAATATCAATGTCTCAATAGGATCGCTATGGTTCATCTAATGTGTTTTTTTGAATCTCCGACCGATTTTTCCAATTTTCATATTACTTTTGATGACGAAATTCGTTGTTGTTGCGGCGCAGAAGCAGTCAAGACCACACACAGTCTTTGGTGCGATAAGTACGATAGTTAACGAGAAAGATATTTGAACTTGTCTAAGCGTCAGATGAAAAATATTACCAAACATCTTCTTGGTAAACCTTTATCTGCTCCTCTTGCCAATCAAACAAGACGCAAGGGATTTGAAAAGACTAATTGTTTTCATTGCTCCGAGCCGATCGAAAAACGTAATCGAGATTTCATACAGGTCGTAAAACGAAGCGAAAAAGCTTTTGCTGATTGTCCAAGTATATGTTTTCATTCTAACTGCTGGTTAGAAGCCGCCGGGGAGGATTTTGAGATTAAATGACTTTAAATCCAAAAAAACTTATTGAAATTATGAAAGAAATAACGCTGTGTAAACAATGTAAAACACTTTTCTTGCGAAATGATAAAAATAAAAATTCAAAAACAGTCTGCGATTATCATAGGCAACAATCGGCACTTGCCGGCTTAATAAATAAATGAAAAAAATACTTTGTTTCTTGTTCGGGCATCGTTGGAAAACACATGATATTGTTAAAGATTTAATATATGGCGGAACCAACCACTATCAACATTGTACTTGGTGTTTAAAGAATAGAAAAGTATGACCACTAAAGAATGTTGTGAAATACTTGGTGTTTCTGCTGGCGCGACGCAGGACGAGATTAAACGCGAATATAAAAAAAAGGCACAGGTTTTGCATCCGGATAAAGGCGGCAAGCAAGAAGACTTTGTTCGTCTTAATGAAGCCTATTCTATTCTTTCAGGTAAACAAAAACCTCAAGAACAACAATTTTCTGGAGTTGATCTCGGCGATCTCTTCGGGGTAAGAGGTTTTGACTTTGATCCGTTTAGTGGAATGTTTTCTCACGGAAGGCAACAGCAACCCCAATATCCTGAGCATGATAAAGACGTCCAGATTAATTTTTCAATAACCGCCGAAGATGTTCGTCATGGCCGAACTATGAAAGTAAAATTTCAAAAAGGCAAGAAATGTGACGGTTGTAATGGAGTAGGCGGCAAAGAGAAAATGAAATGTCCAACATGTAATGGCGCCGGTGGACAAAGACAAGAAAACAGCCACGGCCCATTCAAATTTGTAAATGTTGTTGCGTGTTCTATGTGTCACGGTGACGGTTCTCAATTAATTGATGTTTGTAAAAAATGTGAAGGATCTGGTATAATCGTCTATCAGGATCATATGGTTATTGAAATCAAAGAGAAAAAATGAGAACTCATTGTAATGGAATTCGAATAAGCGGATATTGGAAAGGAAATCAATGTTGTGCCGTTCCTACACTACGTTCTTCAGATGGGAAAACTTGGTGTCGTAATCACGCCCCAATCAACGAGAAATTATCTCTCATAAAGGAAAAGAAAAAATGAACTTTTATCCAAGTTGGAAATTTTATCTCAATCTCGGTTTGTCTTTGCTTAATCTTTGGATATTTGTCCAAGACGGAAACAAATTTAGTTTCTGGATTTCTGCTTTTTTGTGTGCGTGTTCCGTTATTATTTGGAAATCAGAAAAATTTGTTTTTGATTTGAACCAAGAGACGTTAAAAAAGGCGTTTGAAAAAGCCAAGAAAGAAGAAGAAAGCGAAGATGTCGATTTTTAAAGACGATGCCTAAAAAACTTACAATCGAAGAAATACAAAAAAGATTACAAAATCTTTATGGAAACACTATAAAAATTGTTTGTGAAACATATTTGGGAACAACTAAAAAAGCAAAATTTGTTCATCAATTTTCTGGTTCGTGGTGGTCTCAAGCCGGGCATGTAATTTATGGGGCTTCTACTAAGCCAAAATTGACCGTTACTCCTGAAATGGTGCAACAAAGAATAAACATCACACACAACAACAACGTAACATTAGATACAAAAACATATAAAAATGTTCACACAAAATGCAAATTTATTGATAAAATTTTTGGCGAGTGGGACGCTTCACCCGATAATGTTATGCAGGGATATGGTAATCCAAAAAGAGGTAAAGAAAATTTTAAAAAGACTTGTATCCAAAAATATGGATTTGATAATCCAACCAAAAACAAGGAAATTCGTTTGAAGGCTGCTCGGTCTGCTAATAAAATTACGACGCTAGAACACTGGAACACTAAAGAAAATATATACTGCCAGGGTAGCTATGAAGTTGCGGTTGTAAATTATTTCAACGCTCATAAAATTAAGTTTCTATGGCAACCGAAAACCTTTACTTTGCCAGACGGCAGAACATATACTCCTGATTGTTATCTTACAGAAAAAGGTTTAAACGTTGAAATAAAAGGCCGATGGTACGATAACGATTCGAAAGAAAAATGGGATTGGTTTCATAAAGAATATTCGAATAGTGAGTTATGGGACGAACAAGCACTGAAAGAAAAAGGTATATTATAATGATTTTTAAAAACTGGAAAATGATTACGCATCGGGGGTGTCTTTGATGGTTCCGCCTGCGGTATTTTATTCGAATTTTTCGGCGGGGAAGATATTTCTTTCACTTCGCCTACTGGTGGTAGTTCTTCTATTGGACAAAATGTAAATGATCTCGCAAAAGAATGGTTCTACAACGATCCAAGAAAATTATTGCTCACAGACATTTCTATTTCGCCAGAAGTTGCTCAATTGTTAGATGGTCGAAAATATGATATTGTACTTCTCGATCATCATGCGAGCGCTTATCGTCTGAAACAATATTCTTGGTGCGAGATACAAGATCCCAATACTCGTTGCGGATCAAAAATGTTATATGATTGGATCCGAAAACAATTATTGAAAACATTCGATAATTCTATACTCAAGCATCATCTTGATAATCTTGAAATGTATGGACGTTTCATTGAGTTGGTAAATGATTACGATTTGTGGCTCAAACAATTTGGACAAGAAACAGCAAATTTGGCTGCCTTGCATTACGATTGTCTTGGACAAAAACTGTTCATTGAAAGATTTCTTGATAATCCTCGACCTGAACTTCTTGATAATGAAAATTATCTTATTTGGTTGAACAAAAATAAAAGAGAAGAAGAAATTAAACAAAAGAAAAGACACGTTCAAGTGGTCAATAAAATAATTGACGGAAAAGAACGAAGAGTTGGTTTTGTTTCGGTGAATGGATTTTACAATGAAGTGGCCGAGGCGCTCTATACAGACAAAGATCTAAACATTGATCTCGTAGTAATGCTCTATGGAAATCGGGTCTCTTTTCGATCGCCCGAGAGAAGCGGGATTGATTGTTCGAAATTAGCCGAGAAATGGGGTGGCGGGGGAAATCTTCGTTCGAGCGGCACTTCAGTAAATAATATATTAGGCAAAACTTTTCTTGAAATGATAGTGGAAAAAATGTAAATGGGTTCATGGCACGACCAAATAAATTCCGGTAAGCTTCCTACTTGCCCCGAAGTATGTGAGGAATGCCGGGACGGGAAACATATATTTCATATGCTCAATGAACTTTCAGATTTGTATGCTTTTTGGATATCAAGAACCAAAAACGGAAAAACATTTCAAATATTGTCATTGACTGGATATTCAGAAGATGAATTGTGGTTGGAAGAATTTCTTCGAATGATTGGTCACGTTTATCCAGGGGAATAAATTATGAAAGACGAAGAAACGGACAAAATTGTTAATATCAAACGAGAAATAACTAAAAGTTGTCCAGAACACGAAGTTTGGTTAAGTTTTAATGCTGATGCTATGGCGGCAACATTTTGTGATTGGTGGTATTCGAAAGGGTTTCTGTTATGGAAAAAATACAATGATAAACATCAAAAAGATTATTAAATCATCCACAATCGACGTAAAACAAAAATGAAGGATAAGTCATTACCTCTCAATAAAAAAGGCGTATAAACGAACTGTGTGCGTCTAGGAGGGTTTTTATTTGAAGGTCAGTATATGTTTTTCAACCACAAATAGTATTTTTAGTAAAATTATTCGCTGGATAACCAAAGCAAAGATTAGCCATTCATATTTGAAGATATGGGATCAGACATTTAGCGCAAATCTTTGTTTACACTCTGACTGGGATGGAATTCAAATTGGTCTATTAGAAAAATTTACAATTGATAATTTTACCGTAGAAGAATATGAAATTGAGGATCCGAGGCTTGACGAGGCTGTGAAAAAGAATTTATGGCACCTAGGTAAATTTTATAACTATTATCAATTATTTAATTTGGCTTGGATGATCATTCTTAAACGCTGGTTTGTGCGTAAAATAAAAGAGCCGGCTAAAGATCCCAAGAAGATTGTGTGTGTCGATTATGTGCTCTATGTTTTCAACGAAGCAGGAATAACTCATCTTCCGATCGGACATCTTACAACGGCAGATCTGCTTAAATGGTGCCGGGAAAATTATGAAAGTCTTGGTTGGAAAAGAAAGACATTCGACGATACTCCGAAATGGCTCCAATGATCTACCGTATTCGACAATTTTTTTGGAATCTTTGGTGGATCAAAATTAGAGGATATGAACCGCTGAAAGAGAGTATGATGGGTTCTATTGAAGATCAAAAAAAGAAAAATCAATGTAAACATCAATGGAAATTAGTTAAAGGAATTGTTTTTGAATATATTCTTGTTGACGCTCGATGTGATAAATGCGGAACTTCGAGAGGTATATGAAAGAATTATTGATAGTTGTATTGATAGGCACAAATTGTTTTTTTTGGGTTATTGCTTGGGGTAGATTTTTTACTTGGTTGGGCTTTTAAAGGAGAGATAAATGAATACTGTTGTAATTGGGTTGCAAGCCGGAGATGAGGCGAAGGGTAAAATCTGTGATTTTCTTTTAGAGGAACATGATATTTGTGTTCGATACAACGGTAGTTGCAATACTGGAGCGACAGTCAAAGTAAAGGATGAAACATATAAGTTTCATCACATCCCAGTTGGAGTGTTGAGAAATAAAGTCTCTGTCATTGCACCTACTTGTTATGTCAATCCAGTTAAACTTTTGAAAGAGATTGAGGATCTGAAACAAAGGGGGATTGACGTTTCAAATACTTTAAAAATTTCTCCATACGCTCACGTTATTACAGACACACACATTCTTGAAGACAGTCAAAACGAAGAAAAAGGAAATGGAGTTGGCTCAACAAAACAAGGTATCTCACCTTGTGCTCGTGATAAATTTTCTCGAACTGGTTTTCGCTTATTTGAATGGATTGCTATCGAAAATGCTGGTCTTGAAAAATATTTTGTTGATGTTTCTGCATATCTAAACAGCGCGATCGCGGACGGAAAAAATATTTTATTTGAAGGAGCACAAGGGACGTTACTCGATATTGATCACGGAAATTATCCTTATGTGTCGACAAGCAATAATACCGCGGGCGCGGCCGCGATGGCTTGTGGTATTGGTCCTCAATTTATCACTAATGTTGTAGGCGTATTCAAAGCGTATCAAACTTACGTCGGGTCCGGCAACTTTCCGACAGAAATTAAAGATCAAAAGCTCAACGATCTAATTGTAGAACTCGGGCACGAATATGGTACGACAACTGGTCGTAGACGTAGAGTTGGTTGGCTATCGTTGCCGTTATTGCAATATGCTTGTCGTGTGAACGGAGTAACAGAACTTGCCATTACCAAGGGTGACGTACTTGAAGGTTTGGATGTTAAAGTGGATAAAAGAACTGTTTATGGTTTTAATTCTGATATTTCTTTTTATAACACTACAGAAGACTTAGATCCGCTTTGGCGAGAAAAGTATATGCCTGTATTGACGAGCACTTTTGACTGTTGTCAATCTGGATTTGGTTACCGTTCTTTCGTAAGCCACTTTAATGAAATGGCGTTTCTGAGCGATACTTTCCCTCAAATTAAATATGTTTCAACTGGAGCGGAAAGAAATTCAATGGAGATCTTCTAATGGCCCGCCGAAAGAAAAAAATAAAGAAACTTTCCGAAGAAGAAACAGACGAATTAATCAACAATTGGATAGAGGTAATTGATGAAATGAGAGATTTCTTTTTTCAGTATTCGTCAGAAGAAGAGGGAGATATGTTCTACGATCGTTTCCTACGAAAATTTCAAAATGTTGAAGATGTGTTCCGAACTATGGTAGAAAATGATATGTTCGTTCACGAGAGCGAGTGCGAACATAGAGAAACAGAAGATGTTATTGATAGTATTAAACCAAAACTACAAAGTAAAGGGCAGCGTAATGACAACTGAAGTTCGTGTTTCTGATGAGATTCGTAACAAACTGAAACTTGATAATTCAACTTCGTTTTTTAAAGTGCAAGATTGGTCAACTGTTCCTCAAAAGAAATTTGATCGGGTATTGTATTTCTTGAAAGGAGAAGACAACGAAGAGACCGTTTTGAAAGATCTAATGAATATTTGCTCACCAAAAGGTCTTGTTCTTGTTTGTAACGTTCCAGAAATTAATAAACGCCTTTCCAATGGAACTCTCAAAGAGAATAAAGGTATATTTTCGAATGTTCTCAAAGAAAACGGAGTAGAAAGATTTTGGTTTTTGTCTGCGACCCGTGATCATGTGTTTGATGTTTTAGTGGAGGCGAAATGAATTTTGACGAATATCAAAAATTAGCAGAAACAACTGCCGGCGGTTTTGAAGAAAAAGACAGAATGAAGTGGACATTGGTTTCTGCTCTTGGCCTTTGTGGTGAAGCCGGCGAGGTAGGCGATTACTTAAAAAAAGTATATGGCCACGGCCACCAACTCAGCCTCGATGTACTTGAAAAAGAATTAGGAGATTGTTTGTGGTATCTTTCAGATCTTTGTACAAAGTTTGATTTGAAATTGTCTGATGTTGCTGAAACTAATGTTAAAAAATTGAAAAAAAGATATCCGCAGGGATTTAATCCAGTTCATTCTCAGAATCGAAAACCGGAGGATGTATGAGATACGAAGTTGTTCGAGTCCAAGAATTGGGTAATGAAATTCTTCCTTGTTATGAAGCAACTGTAAGACAATATCCTAGTTTTTGGGAAAGATTTTTAGGGGCGAGAGAAAAAGAATATAAATGTGTTAGCGATCTAGGATTAGATTGGTATCAATTGCCGAAATTTCAAAAAATTGAATTCAATTCACCGTTGGACAAGCTTCTTCTCGAAATTCCACAAGCAAAAAGAACTAAATCAATTCAAAAATTATTTGGCAGTATTGCAGAATTGCAAGTTAAAACGATAGTCCATGAATCAAAAAGTATGAATTAAAGAAATATTTTGAAATGGATAACAAAGAACTTCCGCCAGGTGAAATAATTTTACAGATTATTTCAAGTATCCGAACGATAGACGGTTCCATTTCAGAAATCAAAACAGGCATCCTTAAACAATATTATATGTTGGATGCAGAGCAACTAATGAAAGAAAGAATGAAACGTCTCGTCGAAACAAGAATGCAATTATTGTATTCTCTATTCGACAATAAGTTGGCATTCAATAAATATCTCGGTGAAGATACAAAGATTTGTTATGAAAATTTAAAAAGGGAGATTGAAGAACAATGAAAATGAATACAAAAATACCCAAAGAAGTATTTGTCGATTGGTACAAAAGTCTTACAGAAACCATTCCGGTTGAAATTAAAGTCGGAGGAAAAGAAGATCTAGATCCACGTAATTGGGACAAACCAAGTAAAGCGGTTGTTGCTTCTGACGGCATGGGGAACGGCTGCGTTCTTTTCCACTGTGGACCTCATATTGATGAAGAAATTAATTCTATTGGTCGAGCTTTGAGTAGTCTCGGACTCGATGATTGTCCTGACGGTGTTTGGGTTTGGGAAGGCGTCTATCGAGGGATTACACATCCAAGTACACCCAACGGTCCTGAAGAATATGATACGGAATGTGTTGGCGGGTTTAAAGAACCCGATGATATGGAATGGATGAAAATTCGAAATAATATATGTCCGTGGGATAAAGACGAATGGCTGAAGAGTTACGTAAGTGAGGCAGATTTTTTAAGAACAGCAATCGAAGAAGAAAAGAAACGAAGTTATGGTCCAAGCATTCTTCAACCTTATATTGCCGATTGGATAAAACAAGAAGATAAAGCAATGATGGCGAATTATGATCCGTGTATTCAAATAAATGTTGCTGCGCTTCAAAAACAGGAAGATAAAAAATTGCTTGAAGCAGCAGAAAGATTATCGTTTGCTAATTATTCTCACAATGAAATGACGGGAGATTGTGTTGCTCAATGTTTAAATTGTGTTTGGCAGGGATTTGAAGGATATGCTTGTACTTGTGGATCTCCGATGATGTCTATGGATAGTAACAGGATAAGAGAAGAAAAAGAAAATGGCGTTTTGGGTCGGCAACAAAGTATGAAGAATTGTTCCGCTTGCCGAGCAGGATTGCCTCTGGGTTCGGGACGACATCATTACGATGAAGGCGATATTACGGTTCCTTGTACCCATAATCCGATTACTGGCGAAGCTTATCCAAAAATGGATCATTTTGATTTTATTCCTCCTATGCCGAATGAATATCAAGAGTACATTGAAAGATTAAGGAAACAAATCCAGGACACCTACGCTATCTCAAAAGATTATTTTATTCTTGATGGAGATCGCGTAGTTGCCCGCCCCGTTGAACACATTCCCGTTGAACACATTAAAGTGGAAATTGCATTGGCAAAATGCGATTGCGGTGGAGAACGAGCAAATACTACCCATAGCGATTGGTGTTCAAAAGGCGGAACAAAATGATAGAAAAATCTGAAACAGGCTGGATTATTCTTTGCGGAATCTGTTCTTCTCAAACTGCAACCGTTCGTGAGGATGATCAATATTTTTGTGAACAATGTTTCGAAGGCGGGGACGAAGAAATAGAAATTGATGATGAAATGGAAGATAGTGTGATCGCGTGTGATTGCGGCGCGAAGCGATCAAACACAACCCACTCGCCTTGGTGCAGCACAAATGACGAAATCTAAACCAATTTCTTGGTGGTGCCGTTTTGGAATTCACATGTGGGGAAAATGGAAACCGTATCTTCAAAGTTTTCAAGTAAGATATTGTACCAAATGTTTTATTGATCAAGAAAGGTGGCGTGAATGAAGAAACTAATATTTAAACAATCGAGATATGATTATCACGAATATCAAAAAGAAGACATCAAAAGAATGGTTTCGGTCTGCGCTCAAAAAGGATATCAGATATCTGATCGAGACGCAATGATTGCTTGGGAGAGATATAGTGATATGTTTGCCGCTGGATGGCTTTGTCTTCCAAAAGAAGATGAACATCTTTTCAATGATATTATGACGATAATGGAGGAAGAAAAATGAGAAAACTTAAAGTACACAAGGACGGCAAAGATAAAACTCCTTGCGGAATAACTTGTTGGATCAGCGCAAAAAGAGGAAATGAATGGAAATATGTTACTTGTAAAAACTGTCTCGCGAAAAGACCGCCATTTAAAATCAAAGATCATCCTAAAGACAATCTTAAAGAAATTAACGAAGAATTAAATAATTTGCCTTGGACCACAGAAAATGTGGAGTTAGACGCTACTGTCCCGGCGGTAATAAAAATGAAAGATGAAGCGTATGTCCCTGCCGCGATTAAAACGTTCGCAGAAGAATTAAACAGAAAACAAGGAAATAAAACTCCTTTTGATAAATGGGAAGAATGGTTCAAATTGTGCTGTGATCATTCTTTTTCGCCGCAGCCCGGTGAAGTTTGGGACGGAGCGATTGATACGATTTGTGCCTACCTGACCAATGAAATGTGTTCTGAATTAGGGCTGGATGAAACAAAGCGTATTTTGGATAAAACAAAGAAAAAGTTTAAGACGGAATGAACGCTTTTCAAGTATCAAACGATGGTATTGATTGGTATTTTTGGGAAAGTGCTACATCTCATCACTTACTATATTCCTGGCCATTCGTAAGAGAAGTCAAAGTTGAAATTGTGAATATAGTTAAAGAAAATGATAAGTTTAAGACGGAGTGATCATAATGAGTTTTGGAAAAGTTCTGTGGAAATCAATTGACGGCAGGGAATTTATTATCGATACCAATAAATTAAAAATTGAAACCGTAGAACAACTACAAGAACATATTTCAGATCTCCGAAAACAATATGGATATGAAGAACCTAAATTCGGGGCCGGAAATGATATAATTACACACGCTCAAGTTTTTGATCAATCATTGATAAAAAAGTTTGAGAAATACGGCGGGACAATGAAAACTGAAGAACTACCTGAAGATCTAAAAAAGGAAGTCGAAAAAAGAACCATTGAAGCGTTATGCAAACCAGATCCGAAGAATATGAATTAATGGATACTTGTCAATTACCCTCGTGTGATAAGTTAGCAACGTATCATACGTGCGTTTGGACTAGAGATTTTGTAGAACATTATCTCGTGGTTTGTGAGGATTGTTTTCGTCCATATATGTTTGACGATCGACATTTTGGTATTTGGTGGAAAAAGATTGTTGATGAGAAAATTTCTTGAGTCTTAAATTTGTAAATCTTCACGGGCATAGTGGTGCGTCAATAGGGGATGCGATAGGATCTCCAGAAGAACACGCAAATTGGGTATTGAAAAATGCCGGAGATGATAGTCGAGCATTAGCGATCACCGACCACGGAAACTTGAGCAACGCTTCATATATTGTCGCTGCACAAAAAAAATTGAAAGATAGTGTTCGTATTCATTTTGGGACCGAGGCATATTTTATACCATCGATTGAAGAGTGGACAAAAATTAAACGCCAACGAGAAGAGGAGAAAAAAGAACAAAAAGAAGAATCATCCGATGAACTTGTAATCGAAAATGAAGCGGAAAGCAAAACAAAGCATTTCGATCCAATCAATCGCAGAAACCATCTTGTTCTCGTTGCTCAAAATCAAATCGGATTAAAAAATCTATTTCGTCTGGTTTCTCGTTCTTATTGTCGTGAAAATGCCTTCTATCGTAAGCCAAGAATTGATATGGATATGTTGAAGGAATGTAATGAGGGATTAATAGCATCCTCGGCGTGTCTGGCGTCCGTGGCTAATTATATTTCGATGCAACATCAAGATCAAGGTGACGAAGAAGTATATAAAGCGTACGACAGAGAGTTTCTTCCTTTGATGGAGTTGTTCGGAAAAGACCGTTTCTATCTAGAGCTTCAATTTAATAATATTCCGCAACAACAAGTTGTAAACAGACATCTTGTAGAATACTCCAAACGAACCGGATACCGTTTGATATGTACGGCAGATTCACATTATTGTTCGCCGGATTTATTTAGAGATAGAGAGATTTATCGGCTTCTCGCATATCAAATGCAAAAACGACAAATCGATATGTCTATTTTAGAAAAGTCAATAGACGAATTAGATGCTCAGCTATATCTGAAGAACGGTGATCAAATATTTGAAAGTTATAAAAAAACTTTTGGAAAAGAGTTTACCGACGATCAATTGATTATCGATGCTATTCAGAGAACTTGGGATATATCACAAAACTTTATCGAAGATGTTTCTCCAGACGCTACAATTAAACTTCCAAAAACATTTCAAGTATCAGATAAGATTAAAACCCCCTTTGACCAATTGAAACTATATTGTCTTGAGGGGCTGAAAAAGAAAGGTCTTACTTCACAAAAATACATTGATAGAACTGCTTATGAACTAAAGATTATTAAAAAATTAGGATTTGAAGAATATTTCCTCACGGTTCAAGCAATATTAAACGAATTACGAAAACATATGATGCTCGGAACAGCAAGAGGTAGTGCTGCTGGGTCGATGGTAGATTATCTTCTTGATATATCTTTGGTTGATCCCATTAAAAATGGATTACTATTTGAAAGATTTATTTCTCTTTCTCGAAAAGAACTCGCGGACATAGATTCCGATATAGAAGATAAAGAAGAAGCTTTTAAAATTATTCAAGAACGCTTTGGAAAAGAAAACGTTCTCGCTATTTCAAACTATAACCGTCTTCAGCTAAAGTCTTTGATCAAAGATATTTCACGACTTTACGGAATAGAGTTTCAAGAAGTAAATCACGTTACCAAAATCATTGAAGATGAAGCTAAACCAAAAATTATGGAAGAAATTGGTCAAGATCAAAAACTTTATCAATTAACGTTTGAAAAAGCAAAGGAGCATTCACCAACGTTTTCAAAGTTTCTTGAAGATCATCCCGAGATAGGTAAACATATTGAAAATCTATACCAAGAAACGAAATCATGCGGTCGTCACGCGGGCGGCGTTTGTATAGTTCCTAATGCCGAAGATCATCTACCAATTATCAAAATACGTGGAACAATGCAGTCTCCTATCACCGAAGGTATTACCGCGCAGCATCTTAAATATTTTGGATTAGTTAAAATAGATATTTTGGGTCTTACCACCCTGAGAGTAATTCGCAAATGTATTGAAGAAATATTAAAAACACAGGGGATTACTAATCCAACAATAGGAGATATTTGGGGTTTTTATAATAAAAATCTTCACCCAGACGTTATTGATCCAGAAGACCCAAAGATTTTTGATAAAGTGTATCACAAAGGGAACTTCCTCGGTGTCTTTCAGTTTGCTGAAAAAGGTGTACAAAAGTTTTGTAAAAAAGCAAAACCGAAAAGCGTTAAAGATATTGCTGTTGTCACTAGTATTTTTAGGCCCGGACCATTATGCTTGTCGAAAGATACAACAATAACAACTAGTTGTAACAGAACTAACATGGGACGAAGAATAAGAAAATCAATAGAACAACTATATAATAAATTTTACGAAAACAATGAAGAATTTAGAAAGATGTATCCCTTGAGGGTTATATCTTTTGACGAAGAAAATAAGACTTTTGTTAAAAGTAAAATAAAAAATATTTTTAAATCTGGAACAAAGCAGGTATACAAAATATTCTTTCAAGAAACTAACAAATACCATTATAAAAAAATTATCGACAGTTCTTCGTATAATTATTCTAATTTTAATCATGTTATTTTAGCTACTTCAGAACACCAATTTTTTACAAGTAAGGGATGGAAAGAGTTAAAAGACATTCAGGTTGGGGATTATTTATGTTTTCAAAAATTACATAAATATGATGATAAAGATCCGATGAAAAAAGCAAGAAAAGGAAAAAATATAATAGGTAGGAAAAGTTTTAGAGATACATGTTTTAGACATTATGAGTATAGGTGTATTTTTTGTAATTGGAGTGAAGCATCGCTTGATGTAAACCATATTGACGGAAACAGAAACGTTAATAATAATTTTGAAAATCTTTGCTATTTCTGTCCGAATCATCACAGAATGTACTCTGAAAATAAAATAACAAAAGAAGAAATTTTAAATCAAAGACAGAAATATGAATTGTTCTATAATAACGAGGTAAGGTATGTTAGGTTTTGTGGAAAAGAATTTGTTAAAAATGAAGAATGCTATGATATAGAATTAGAAGAACCACATCACAATTTCATAGCAGGGGGATTTATTGTTCATAATTGTGGTGGTTCCGATAAAAAATATCTCAAGTTTAAAAAAGAAAAGTTTGAACAAGAACACCCAATTCTTCAAGAAGTGTTGGAAGAAACAAGAGGAAACTTGGTCTACCAAGAGCAATTTTTATTGCTTGCTCATAAACTCGCTGGATTTACTCTTGAAGAATCCGATAATCTTCGAAAACTACTTGTTAAGCCAGCAACGACACTAGCGGAAGAGTTAAAGAAGCAAAGAATAGAAGCAGGCGAAAGATTTAAAAAAGGATGTATTGAAAAAGGACTCTCAGAAAAACGAGCAAATAAACTTTGGGATGAGGAGATAAGTGGTTGGATTTCCTATGGATTTTCGAAGAATCACGCTGTCCCATATGCGTTCAACTCCTATCAGTGTGCTTTCCTCCTCACCTACCATGAAAAAGAATGGATAAAGGCTTGTCTTGAATTTGATCCAGATCTTCAAGAAACAATTAATAATGTTCGTCTTCTTGGATATGAGATCGCAAATCCCGATATCAATCATTCTTCGTTGGAATGGTCGGTTAAAGATAATACCTGTTTCCCATCGCTTGTATCGTTGAAAGGCGTCGGGGACGTTGCCGCAAGAGAATTGGTTGAGCGCCGAGAAAAGAATGGCGGGTTTAAAGATATCAATGATTTCTTTTTCACACCAGAAGGGACGTATCGTTGGAATAAATTGAATAAGAAATCTCTTGAATTGCTTATTAAAACAGGAGCGTTTGCAAATCTTAAATGTATTGGTCCTGGCGCACTATTTAAGTCTGGCAAACATTTTTGTGATACGCTTCTCACTCATCTTGATAAGATCCGAAGTAAGAAAATTTCATTGGAAGACGCTGCCAAGCAAACAGAAGTATCTGATTGGACGATCAAAGAAATATTTGAGTTTCAAAAATCTATCGTTGGATTTTATGATAAAGTATCATATCTCAAAAAATACGAAAAGATTTTTAAAGAATTCGAAATTAAAGGTATTGACGAAGTTGAAGACAATAAGGACAAAACAAGTGTCTGGGCTGTAATAGAAGATTGTGAACAGAAAAAAACCAAAACAGGCAAACCTTATTTGGTAGTTAAATGTTCAGGTAGATCAGAAAAAATGTACGACATTAAAATTTGGGATCAACAGAAGACTAAAGAATGGGAAATCGCCAACGTTATTGTGATTGATTTGGAATATTCAAGCTTCGGATACGCTCTTCCGCGAAGTTATGATGTGACGGTACTTTAATGTTTTATCTGTTTTTCGAGATGTGATAGGGTAGCAAATAAGGAGAATTATTATGTGGTTCAAAAAACAAAAGAAGAATATTATAGTCCATTATATAAATGTCGTTGGAGTAGAACTAAAAGATGTTCCTGCGTTTATGGACAAAGTTAAAGAACAACTAGGTCCGTGTCCGGATAGATGTTATCGATATTTTATGCCCACCACTAACGAACCAACTCGTATTGAGGTTATTTATTTACAGTGATCACGCATCAAAGTATTTGTTCTCGCTGCGGGAATCAAACCGAAATTGATCGAAATACTAAATCATTTCAAGCAGTTCTCAAAATCCATCCTTTGAAAGATCATTCTTTTAATGATGATTTTAGTGGCAATAATTGGATAACAAACAAAAAAACAGTAATGCCAGATCAGATTGATTGGATTAATGAAAGTTTTTGTGATAGAGAATGTTTCATTGAATATCTCAAAGAAAAAATGACTGATTGTGGAGTATTTAAATTGTCACAAGAAGAAATTGAGCAAATGGAAGAAGAGCAACCAGAAATCAAAGAAATTAAGCGTGTATCAAAAGCTTTGAATGAATTGGAACAGAGAGCTAATTCTACTATGGGCGCATCGAAGGGAAATAAGTGATCTTCAAAAAACAAAAAATATATTGTAATAATTGTGGTATTTTGTTTGTAGGCGAACCTATTGGTTCCAATTTTACAAAAAGTATAAATTGTTCAATTGCGTGTCGAAAAGAATTTGAATTAAAATATACGTATTATGTTATGGGAAAAGATTATGAAAATCGAAAAGCAAATGAAACTATCTGACGCTCCTCTTGCACTTACATTTGATGATGTATCTCTGGTCCCTGTTCATTCAACAATAAAATCTAGAAAAGAACCGGATGTTTCTACTAGTGTTGCTGGTATGAAACTAAAAATTCCGATTATTGCCAGCCCGATGAATACGATTTCGGAAGGTGCCATGGCGCAGGTCATGAACGAGATAGGAGCCGGATGTGTAGTTCACCGTTACATGCCCGCCGTTCGGCAAGTAGAGATTTACAAAAGGCTCACTGGTTGGGAGGGAATCTGGTTCGCGATAGGGGCAACAGGCGATTACCTTGAACGCGCTAGGATGCTCTATGAGGCGCGTGTAAAACATTTTTGTATCGATGTTGCCTCTGGGCATTCACAAACGCTCCTAGATGCCGTAGAATCGCTCAGGAGGGCATTTCCTGACATATCTGTGATGGCGGGGAATGTAACGAGTTACGATGGAGCATACAATCTTGCTTCATATGGAGTTAATGCTATTAGAATCGGTATAGGTTCGGGCAGCGCTTGTAAGACCCGAGTAGTTACGGGGTTTGGAGTTCCCCTTCTTTCTACTTTGGAAGAATGTTGGGAATTGAAAAAGATCTACCCACAAATTTCTCTTATTGCTGATGGTGGCTGCCGTTCCTCGGGGGACATGGTGAAAGCACTTTGTTTTTCAGATGCCGTTATGACCGGACGATTACTTGCCGGAACAGATGAGACGCCGGGAGAAATAAAAAATTATGAGTCAAACGCCATATATAATCAAGATCGCTGCGGTAAATTTAAAAAATATGCCGGAATGGCTTCAAAGGAAGGAAGAGAGTTCAACGGTTGGTTTTCAGAAGAAAGTTCATCATATGTTCCGGAAGGCATTTCAACAGAAGTCCCGTATCAAGGTCCAGTATCAAAAGTAATTGAAAATCTTGTAGGCGGGATTAAAGTTGGAATGTCATATGCCAATGCTCGTACATTAGAAGAACTTCGAAAGAATGCCAAATTTGTACGTATTACTAATGCCGGATATGCAGAAGGATTACCAAGAACATAAATGAAAAATATTAATACCGTTATCGACGTTTTATGGAAAAGATATTTTCACTTGGAGAATATATGAGAAGCTTATTACTAATGTGTGTCCTTGTGTGTTGTGCTTTTGTACTTTTATTTTTTGGTATATATTCTAACGACAAGGACGAAAAACAGCAGCCAAAAGAAAAATGTATTTCAGAACGAGCATTGCAAGGCTGCGAACAAGCAGGTTTTGATGTCGAAAGACAGTTAGAGCGATGTCTGTGGGCTTTTGAAAAATGCGTTCAAACAAACGGCATTCTTCAAGAAAGATTAAAGGAGAAAGAATAATGTTAATACTTGAATTAACTGTTGAACAAAAAAATGATTTAGTTGGATTGGTAGATATGCTATTAAAATTAAATGGTGTTGCGGCGCTCACGAAAGCCGTCGATATTATGAACGTATTAAATAGTGCTCGGGTCAAGCCAACAGAGTTTGATCTAGTGCAATCACCAGAGGCAAAATAAAATGGCTAAAAAAAATATTAAAGAAGATATGGCAACTCTTCAAAAGAGTCACGGTGTCGATAGTTTGTACCAAAGAATGACCAGTATCAAAAAATCTGGTAAAAGGGGCGACGGGCAGAAGAATGGAGAAGATGTCTACGATCAAGAAGGCTGGGAAGATGATCCGTCAATAGAAAGTAATACGGATCAAAAAGATAGATTTCAAAAACAAAAGGTATTCGATCAAATGATGGAAAATCGTAAAAAGAAACTTGGTCTAGGAAAACTAGATAAAAAGGTGAAAAAATGAAAGACGTTTTAAAGGACTTACCGCCCTCTTCACAGGTCAAGGTTCGTCTTTGGTTGGATGCAGACGGTGTTTTGAATGTGGCATTTGAACCGTTTTCACCTTCGATGAAAGTGGTTATTGATCCTTCTGCTATGGAAGCATTCAATAATACACTAACCGAGAAAGTTTTTGGAATGAATCCAAAAGATCCAAAAGTTATTGGTTATCTTCGAGAATTTTCAGAACGCTGGCTAGACCAGTGCTGGCGCTCTGGGTATATCCTACTAGAAGATGTAATGGGTAAAGACATTGAAGGCGAATCAGTCTATCGTCCTTGGAAATATGAAGAGAAGAAACAATGAACGATAATTCCATTATTGGTTGGCTGTATCTTTTCGCTGGAATAAGCAGTGGTATATATTCTTTCTTTGTTCCGAGTGATCCGGTATGGATGCTGGGTTTTTTGGTTCTTTCAAAGCTTTGCTTTATTGAAGAGATATTAAAGGAAAAGAATTGTGATTGTTCATTACCCAAATAATATTCTTATGTCGCCGACTAAAGAAGTTTCTTTATTTGGAAGACAAAGATTAGATCCTATTGTCAATCTTTTATTTGAAAAAAACAAACAACATCATGGAGTTGGGCTTGCCTTCAACCAATTGGGCGGACAAGAATCAATTTTTGTAATCGACTATCAGAACAAAGAAAATTCTACTGCCTATATGGGCGTATTTATTAATCCTGAAATAGTTTCCCATTCACAAGAAACGGTAATTATTCCGGAGCGATGTCTTTCATTTCCTGGAGTTCAAGTCAACAAAGAACGTTGGAAAACGATTAGAATTAGGTGGAGAGATGTAGAAAGCGGCATTCATGAAGATGAATTCACCGGGATGAAATCAATTATCGCGCAGCACGAATATGATCATTGCTGTGGCAAGACTATTATTTCTTCTTTGCCGGTCGTCAAACAACGAATGCTCGTTGAAAAAATGAAAAAGAATAATAAAAAGAAGACCAGAGAAGAAGCATTAAATTTTTATAAAAACTTACCAAAACCAGAAACATCTATGCGGGCAACAAAGTCAGCAAGAGAAAGCGCAAAAGAAATGGGACTTCCAATACCTAAAGACGCACAAGAAAAAATTGATATCTATACGGGAAAGAGATTTGATAATGAGTAATCATAAGTGTGATTCGTTTTGTGCTGAATATGGTTGCGAACAAATGAAAAAATATCAAAGTGATGGAAATAAACAAAAAATGTCTTCTTTCGGGGCAGGAATAAACGACAAAGAACCAATGCCTAAAAAAACTAACGGACAACCAATTTGGGAAATGGTTATAGAAGATATGAAAGAACGAGATTTGGTGGGTGAAAATAGATACGGTACAAAACTCCAAAAATTCAATGGCAGGAATTCGGCGAAGGATGCATATCAAGAAATTTTAGATTTTACAGTATACACCAGACAATGGATCGAGGAACGAAAAGAAATGGCGGATGTCCTCAAAGAAGTAATTAATTCAAATGCTCCAATGGAAATGTCGGATGAGTTATACTGGAAAATTGAAAACATTCTTAAAAAGCTTGGTGAGTTATGAAATTTTTTAAACGTAAAAAAGTAACAGAAACAAAAAACGTTGTCAGCGAAACAAGATGCGATTATTGTTTTGAAAATATTAAAGATAATAAAAAAGTAGAACTAATTATGCGAGCGGGATACGGGTCTACTTTTGATACTATCGAGAATGATGTTTTATTTGATCTCTGTGATAGTTGCTTTGCGGGAACATTTGGTGGCATATATCAACAAAAGCAAGAATTTGATATGACGCAGCCTGGTAACTATGAAGAAGCAAAAAGAGTATTTGATAAATTATGTCGTAGTGCCAAATGAAAATCTACGAACGAAAAACAGAAAGAAGAGAAATAACGACCGTCAAATCTCTTTCGTGTGACCGATGCGAAAAAGATATTCCATTAGTAGAAGAGGGTATTTATTACCATGGATATCGTGGCGGTTCAATGAATATTTCTGTTCCGTATGGTTCTCGGTATGATTTCACAGCATCCGAAAATGATTGGAATTTTGATATTTGTGATGATTGTATAGAGTCGATTTTGAAGAGTTTCAAGAGGGATGTGTTAACTGTCGATTGGAGCGACGATGAGTAAAAAGATACGTCTTCTTTTTGATATGGATGGAGTTACAACAAACATTGTCACACCGTGGCTTGAAGAATATTTTCAACAGACGGGGGAGCGAATATTAGAAAAAGACATTAAAGACTTTGATCTGTTTAAATTAGTTAAACAGCCCGGCGTTCTTAACAAGATACTTCTTTCAAAAAGATTTTTTTCCAAACCAAAACCACATCTTGATGTTGAAGAATATTTTCCAAAAATATTGAAAGACAAGCGTTTTGATGTCTTTGTACTCACTCAGTGTCCTAGAGACAGTGAGCGGGCAATGTTCGAGAAACGTATGTGGTTGAAGAAATATTTTGGCGAAGCGTTCGAACAAGAACGTTTTATATCTGCACATCATAAATATTTAATTGCCGGCGACCTTCTTCTGGACGATCACCCAAAACATTTAAAATTGTTTCGTGACGAGACTTGGGCTAGGCTTTCTGTCTGCTTTGATCATCCGTGGAATCAACAAGCAGAGTGTGATTACCGTGTAAAATCTTGGAAAGAATTTTCAGAATTACTTGAAAAACTTTGGATTGAGAAATGGAATCCTCCGGCGCCTAAAGGATGTAATCGACACGAGGATTGTTCGGAAAAGCACGAAGGGAGTGAATGTTGTTGGGACCCGGGTTGCGAAGATTGTTATGGATATTAAATGAAAGGCCCCCGTAAAAAACTCATACCTTTTCGATTGTGGGAACAGGATATCGCAAAACTGAAAGCTAAACTAGTTCTCCAGAATACAAATTTTCAAAAAATATGTGAATTATTAGTTCTTTTGTATATCGGCGGCGACGAATATATTGAGAAACAAGTAAAAAGTGTGTGTAATAAAAAGAATGGAAATAGAAGAAAATATACTGGAGAATTTGATCCTCTTGAGAGGGCAGCGCTATATAAAAAGATTGAACAGATCAGTGGGTTGGCCGAAATGGAAAATATTTTGAACGAAATAGACAAGGAAAAACAATGAGCAATAAAATTTATTCTATAAACGTAGATAAAGAATTTGATAATAATCTAAAATTATTTGCAGAAAATCTATCGCAAAGTGAGGAGATCATACAAACTTCAGTTGTACCAACATTAACGGGTAATCAATTTATTATTTGTACACGCAAAGTAGAAAATGTAGATGTGAGATCCAGAAATCTTCTTCTTGAAGAAGCAACTAAACGAGTTCTCAAAAGATGATTAAATAATTGGAATAGTGTCTTTTTCTTTTGTGATGGCGTCCCGCCATGGACGTTCTATCTTCTCGATGAAGGAGTTTCTAACGTGTGCTAACTCTTCTAGTTCCATCAAATATCCAAGTATCGTATATTTAATGATTCTTTCAAATGTTCGCGTACAAATATTTCCGGTAAAATTCATATGTTTGGTTTCAAAATATTCAAAAATATCATCATTAACAAAATGAAAACAATCATCTGAGATCGCCAGTTGGACAATGTTCAGATCAAACTTTTCGATGTGAAAAACAGATTTTGGTTCGTGAAAAGCAATTAGATCAATATTTGGTTCACCATCTTTTGAGCAAATGTAATGAAGAACCCTTTTCGTATTCCCTTCCCCTTCACCGTCATATGCTTTTTCAAGAGTATGGTTTACTTTCCAGTCCAATTGTCGATAATCTTCGATCACTTCAGCCAGATATTGATCATCTCCGTTAACGTATACGTCAACATCGCGAAGCGGGGCACCGATAAATCTTCTCGGGAAGAAGCCTCCAGAAACAAATATTTTTTCACCGTCGAACGGAACAATATCTCGTAGATAATCATAACACTCCGAAATGAAATTAGAATGTTTCTTTGAGAAAGATTTGGATGTTTCTGAAATAGTAAGATGATTCAGCGAGAGGAGGCTCATTTTTGAAGAAATCTTTCAATCTGCTCCGCGACGATTTCATATCTTCCCGGATTCAAAAGTTTATTTTTTGAAATTTCAAGCAAACGTTTAGCTTCAGTAAGATCATTTTTTAAGATGTGTCCCTTTTCAGATATTTCAATCACGATGCCCTCTTGAAACTGATCAAAGAAAGTTTGAGCGTCAAACGAGTGAGCGAGATACGGTTCTCCGGTTTCTTCTTTAATCGGGCATATTACTCTTTCTCCGTCTTTTTTGACAATTGTAAAAGTAAAACTCATAATTTTGTTTTCTCCACCATAAAATCTATACAAATTTCATCTGTCTCATCTTCGACACAAACCGTTCTTTTTACCATTATAGGTTGTAATACTGGTTTGACTTCTTCTTTTTGTGCCACGCGAAACATCAATTTTTTGATGATAGATCTATAACGATTAATATTGTTATCTTGTTGCTTCTTATTTTGTTCGAGTTGTAAGATCTGTGTCCGCTGGGCCGCTAATTGTTCTTGACGAATCTGGGTGCACGAGCAAAGCAAAAAGGAATAATTATAGTTTTCATTAATCAATGTATTCTTGTTGATATGTTTATTAATCCGAAAGATAATTAATCTTAAAACATTTATAGTTTTTGTGATGTTCTTGCCGACCTTGAGAAACCTTTCGCATAGTGGTAAAAGATAATTTATTATCTCTGCAAAATTGCTTTAGATTTTTAATAATTTTGGTCGTAGTGTCTGGAAATATTATTTTCCAAGTTTTACTTATTTTTTCTATAGATTCGAGTGAATGTTTTTTCCCCATTAAACCTTTGCTTATATTCTTACAATGATCTTTTGATTTCAGTTTACCCTTCGACGAGAAGGACATTTTCTTTTTAGTTTCTTCGGTATGATACTTCCCCGTCCGATTCAATTTGCGTTTATGTTGTTCAGATAAATGTTTACCAAAATTTGGATTCTTGTTACCGGTTAAAGATTCAGATATTCTTTTCTTAGTTATTTCAGAACATTTTTTATTAATGTTTAAGTTACTCAATTTCTTTTTCGTTTCTTCTGAAGTCGTTTTTCCCTTGTTAGCTTCGCTTATTTTTATTTTATGCTCTTCTGAAAGAACTTTGCCTTTATGGCTTAACGACATTTTTTGACGAGTTTCAATCGAAATTTCTTTCGGTGAATCTCCCCCTGTATTACTATTGTATCCATTTTTAAATGTATCAAAATAAGAAATAGCTAATATTTCGGCATAATCTAAATTTTCAAAACATATATCTTTTTCTATAACTTTCCAAACAAAAGTTTGAATCCCATATTTTCTAATAGCACAATAAAATTTTGAATGATACATATCTGTGTTCGGGTTAAAAGCACAAGATAAGTGCCCTCGTCGGCGTTTCTCTAAAGATCGTATAGTTTGACCAACATATCTTTTGCCGTTTATTTTATTTGTCGCTGTGTAAATAATTCCTAATTTCATTCTATAAATACGGTACTTGATATATAATTTTGCTTGGTAAATGAATTCCGCTCAATACTTTTTGACGTGATGAATCAATTCCTACGGCGTAGTCGTCGAACCATTTCAGTCCAAAATTAGAATTGTGCCCTGCTATTTGCAGCGAATATTCTTTCCTTCGGCAGGGTTTACTTCTGTTCCAAATAATTGAATCTTCGCCTTGCTGATCATAAGCTGAATACCCCAGATCACACGCTTCTTGTACGCTAGCAAAGCGCGGATTAAGAAAAGCATGCGAAATTAGGCAATCATCAACAACAAGATATTTTGGAAGAGTTTCGACCCAATTAATTACTGTGTCTGGAACCATCCCGCCTCCAAAAGAATTTTCAGTTTGAAGTCCACCATTATAATACCACATTCCAGATTCGTAATAATGGTCTTGACGATAATGAGAAAGCAAAAGATGCTCATGATTACCCATTATTGCTCGACCATTATTCATGAAAAATTCAACAACCTGTTTAGATTGATCATGCCTATCGACCATATCGCCAACACTAATTGGCTCGCCGCCCGGCATTTTAGCTAGAAGTAACATTAATTCATCGTATCTACCGGCAAGATCCCCTATTATATTATAAGAATTCATTTATTTTCTACCAATGTTCCTTGGCTACTATCTCCCGGTTTAATAACAAGATCAAGAATTTCTAGATATTCTCTAAGAGTATTCTGATGCTCATCCCAATTATCATCGTACTCTTTCCAACAAGCCTCAGTCAGAATTTTATTAATTACAGATTCATCAAGTTTCATTAATTTGCTCCTATTCGCAAAATGAAAAAATAATACTATTCATCTCGTTAAACATTATTTGCCAATCATTTATTAGTTCGAAATAGACCCCACCAGAGTTTTCGGCGATTGGACGAAATTCAGGTTCATTTTCAGACCAGATAACGAGAGTTGTTTGTGATGCAATACAAGCATCTGAAACCATTTGATAATTTGTCCTGGTTGTCATATAGGTCTGCGGCGGTTCATCAGTAAACGTAAAAAGTAATCTTTTTGCTTCTGGGCGCCATGAAAGAAACAGAGGGTTTGATTGTTGACAGATTTCAAGCATCGCGTCCAAAGAAGCTTCCGCTCCTGAGCCGTTATCTTGAAGAGATTGTATACGTGAACGGATAGAAACAAAATCGGTAAAATCTGTGTCGATTTGGACTAGCGTGCCTACTGGCGCAGCCATCAATACAAGAGCAAAACGATAATGTTCGTTGCCATCAAATTGTTCGGAGTAGGCATCCAACGCTCCGGCGACAGAAGAAATGGTATAGGCCATTGACCCGGAAGTATCTACAAGAAAAACAATATCAAAATCGGTATTGAGGGCTATTGTAGTATTGTTAATCACTCCGTCGCAGTCGTTATCAACTTGATCTCCGCAAATTTCGGGAGAAGGAATCACTTGATTTACGCATTCAACATTTCCTGAACGGCACAAGAGAGATCCCGGATGACACGGAGGATATATTTCTGTTCCAATTTCGCCTTCATAACAATATTGACCAATAAATAAATCTTCATCTGTTCTACCGTCGCAATCGCCATCTTTTTGATCGCAAAGAGTTTCTTTCTCTGTTACATTACCGTCCGAATTTAATTCGACTGTAGGCAGATAAATACATTTCCATGAACCATTAACACATTCTGCTCTCCCGTTTCGACACTCTCCCAATGAAAGACAAGGATATTCATCTAACCCGTATTGTCCAGATTGAAAACTATACGAACGAAGAGGATAGATATAATCGTCTGAAAGCCCGGAGCAATCCTCGTCTTTTCCTGAACATATTTCTTCTTGTTCCGGTAGCACCTCGCCGAAACAATCAATGATTTCCATCCTTTCGTTGCATACAGGCTTCCCGGCCCGACAAATTCCAACGTCTTTTGTTCCGACAGCGCCAGAATAACATTCGGAAGGGCACACCCGACCGAGCGATGAATTGTCCGAACAAGCGATCAGAAAAGAAAAGAAAATGATTGTTCGCATTGTTCGGACCCTCATCGTATCATATGCCTAAAAATTGTATATCTTATTGTGTGGGCTCCGGATCATAATCGTCATCTCGACGCCGAGAGCCTTTTTCGTATTGCATCTTATATGAAACAACAGTAAATATTTCTGTTTGCCCCGCCGAGACTACAGACAGAACGCGCCATCGTTCATCAGTAAGATCCTTCAATGTTTTTTCCAACTCACCTGGCAAAGCTTCCACACATTTCCACGATACCGCCATTTTTTTTCCTTTTGTTATTTGTTTAATTTACAGACTACGTCGGTGATCATATCTTCTGCTCGAAGTGTAGCATGTTCATAGCCCGTATTATACATTTCTAAACATATTTTTTTAATCATCTTATACTGCACATAGTTCAGATCGCCAGTATCGTTCAAAGAGAATATTTCATCAAGGGCGTCTTCTGCTTCTTTTTGTTTGTTGGTTTTACTCATTTTTTTTCCTTTTTGTTATTTGTTTAATTTCTCGATCACGACGTAAGTTAGATCTTCCGCGTAGTTCAAACCGTCAGAACGGCCCTCATCATACATTTCTAAACATATTTTTTTGACTACTTTAAGTTGATCTTCAGTAAAAACAACATCGTCATGATAATAGTTCAATGATTCTTTAAACGTTATCTCCGCGGCTTTTTGTGTCTTGGTTTTACTCATCGTGATTTTCCAGGGATATAATCATCTCCACCTGTTTCGACGGGTTCCATCGAAATTGCTGTACCAGTATATTGTAATCTTTGGTGATCAAAATATTCAAAAGGTGCCTTTCCGTCCTTTGCTACTTTGCCTTCGACACCATAACGAATACATCCGTAGAGATATTCGATTCGTTGTACAGCGATGCCCGTAAAACCAGTGATTTTATCTTTTACTTTTGAACCAAGTTTAATCATTTTCTTACCGATTTCCATTAACTAATTCAAACGTTTCTTCCGTTTCGGGCGTCACGACCACGTCACGATCAACAGGTTGCTCTTGAGGAGCAACCACAGTCCTTTCAACTTTACCATCGAGATAATCTTGACCGGCACGAACCATTTGTTCAACTTCTTGACGAGTCAATTGTACGGTCGTTGACCAACGAACTTTACCATAATTTCCTTTCTCAACAAATTGAAGTGTAGGACCGGTTGAACAAGTACCGAGAGACAATTCAACGCTACCTTTTGAATTAGCCGTAGGATGGTCGTTGGCTGATGACGTGACGCGGCCGGAACTTTTAGTAACTCGCAACATTTATTTTCTCCTTGTGGCCCAATAATCATTTGTTGGGGTAATGCAACACTAACACACTCTACTACTTTTTCCAAACTTTTTTGGCGCAGCAGAAACAATCTTTCAACTTCTTTAATAGTTTCCGCGAACAATGCATTATCTGTTTTGGCTTTGCCTAATCTTTTGGTTCGGATTACAACATATCCAATACCTTTTGAATAATAAACATTTCTACGTCTTGATTTATTTCCTCCGTGAGAATAACGACTTTTTATTTGAAGTGGAATAAACCCAGCCGTAGTTCCTACCCAAAGATCAATACCCTTTTGATCATCCGGATCTGAATGGCTTGTAGTCCAGCACGGACCTATCAGCCAATTAGGAACCTCTTTTGTTTGAAGTAACCGAAGAACTCTTTGTTCTGCTTCTTTCCCTACTTGATGACAATTCATAAGTTACTCAAAAAATTTAGTATTCTTTCTTTCCACGGGTTCTCGAACGGTGTAGCACTAATCTCAAGATGATTTAATTCCATATGAAAATATGATTTAGTATATTGTCGGCAATACCAGCCCAGCGTTTCATATTCTGGTTGAAGAATATCCAATACTCTTTTGGTGCTGTCTACATTTGTTCCGTCTGGACTTGATTGTAATAGTTGATCGATTTTCTGTCTTACTGAAAATAATTCCATAACGTGAAATTTTTCCAATAACTCTTTGTTTAATCGTCTTGCATCTTCTGGAGTGAACGGCATTTTAATTTTCTTTCCTCAGATATTCTTTAAATAATTTAACAGTCTTTGTTCCAATTTGTTTTTTCAATTCTTTACTTTCAATGATCTCGCCCTTTGCTTCAACGAGAATATCTTCGATCATTGATTTAATAATCTTGTTCATGTCTTCCATTTGTGGATTTTGAAAGGCGTCGAGTATGTGCCGGAGGCGCTCTGGAACACACCATTCATCACTGATTTCTTTAGCCGACTCTAAAACTTTCAATTGTTCTGGATCTGCGAAACGCGGAGTATGTTCTCGTTCTGCGAAAATGGGATTTTTATGTTTCGAAATAATTCGACCGGAATTTGGATGAATTAAATTAATTAGAGGACGCAAAACTATTCCCTCTCTTGTCTTACCGTGTCCCATTCCTCGTCTAATAGCTATTTCACTCTCCTCTAACATGGCAGCATTTATGGCTTCTTCGGTTGTATCTATAATTTTATATGGGGTAAACTCAAAACCTAATTTAAGAGCGATTTTTTCTGCCGCAAAAACACCCAGAAATTCATCATCAATTTTTACTTCAAACACTATAAACGACAAGTTTGGACCGTAAGTATGAGACATTCCTTGCATTTTTCCTCCTATCGCCTCTCCGTAGACAGTAAGATTTTGAATATCGGGATGCTCTTTAGCGTTCTCACGAAATTTATTCAATAAATCTTTTTGATTGAAGAGAGCGATAAACTGATCATGTTTTGCTCCGCCGGAAAAGAAATGAAGTTTGTCTTCTTTAAACGAGCAATTTGCGCTGGTGCCATGACTTTTTTCCATTGCAATCGCTTGCTTAAAATATAAAATGTCCTTATCTTTGTAAAGATTGGAAATTTTCATGTACGACATTATTTTAATTTCCTTTCTACTGTTGATTCCACTTAGCAACTTTTTTTTGATATCCACGACGAGTGAAATAAGCAAAAAGAGGAAATGTAATCGGACACAGAGCCCAGACCAATACATATACCAATAGAGAATATATGTGAATACATGTTTCTTTAAGATGTTCTAATATACCGTCATTTAGATTAACGAAGAATCTTTTCATATGTCGCCAAAGAGAAGCTTGCGACAAAGCAAGAGGAGAATTAGGCTGTGGTTTCATTTCGTTTTCCAGATCTGCTCAATTTTTTCAATTTCCTCGTTAATACGATCATCCATACAATCATCACATCGACCACCAACAGAATTAATATGTCCAATCAGATATTGTTTTTTATTTTTAAAAGTTATTAGACACCCAATATTTGGATTATCTTCGTCCGCAGCAAAATAATGCTTATGAAGAAATTCTTTTAAAGTCATCGAATAGCAAATCCTAATGAAAGTTCTTTCATTTGTTGTCGTCCCATAAACTGCCCGCGACGATCGCTACCTTTATATATTCCAATAAATATCCTTGGTTGCATATCATGATCGTCAAGTAACCATCCAAATTCTCCTGAAAGATCAAGAGTTTCAGTATCTTGATAATAGAAAACATTTCCGGCGGTATATAATCCAAAATATTGGAGTTCAATTCCATCGCCGCCAAACCAACGACCAAGACCGTGAGGAATAATTTTATGAATATATGCTAATTGTGCTGAAGATTTAATTTTCAAACTTCCAAGATTTGCTTCTTTGCTAATTTCTAGAGACCAAAAATCTCTACTATAGTTCTCGATCGGTGGAGAAATTGAAACATTTTCTTGTTGTTCTACTATTTGTATTTTTTGTTTTTGCTCCGCCGATAAAGTTTTTTCCCACAATTCATCAAAACCCTCTGAAACGTGAGCACTCAAGTGATTGAATTTCAATGCTCCCGAAAGAGAACCAACACGAAACATTAACGGAATGGCAAGTAAAAAATCTTGTGTAATAAGAGGAAATCGTCCTTGATAATAACTGAGCACGAACCATCCGCCCGCTTCAGCGCCCAATTGAGCATCAAAGTATTTTCCTTTCCAGCGTACAATAGGAATTACTCTTCCAATTTCGGCGTCCAAATATTTTAAATCTGCTCCTCGATACGATGAAGATTTTAACGACATCCCGGTTTCAGGAGAACGAACATATCCTATAGGATTTTCATATATTGGCTTCCCCTCAAACCAATCAACATTCGGGGCAGAAGAAAGTAAAGAAACAATAATAATACTCAACAAGATAGAATCTCCTGTATAATAGGATCGACGCTGAGTTTTTCTTTCATTCTCTCAAGTGCCCTATTTTGAAGTTGTAAAATCCTTTGACGAGAAATTCCGCAATCATCTGCGTACTTTTGCAGAGTTACAATATCAATATCTCGTTTTGAATTATCAATTCCAAATCGCGCACGGAGAATATCTCGATCCCGTTGTGGTATTTTTTTCAGTGCTGCTCGGACCCGTTTGCTGATTAGATCTTGTTCGTCCCTGTTTTCTATAAGATAGGATGAATTAAGTTGATTATTTGTTAGTAGATTATGAAGATCTGTTTCAGAATCGCCATCGGAAATAATTGTCTTTTTGTCCATAGAAAAAATACTACAAACAGTTTGTAATTTTTCTTCTTCCACCTTCATAGTCTTGTCTGAAATTCCGTGTTTCTTCTTAAAATTTTCTCTCCATTGTGCCCGAGCATCAATATCTTTCCCATTCAACAGATTGAACGCTGTCCATTTGTGATCAATCAGTGCTTTTGTCTTATTGTTCAATGTTACCCTAACCGTGCTCACGTTGGCATAAATAAAATATCTAATATAAGCATTGACCCAATGAACCGCATATGTAATAAATTTGATATTCTTGCTTGGATTGAATCCATCAATAGCGTGCATCAGTCCTTCATTACCCGCTTGAATTAGATCTTCAATATCAATTGCTTTTCCGTTAGTTTGATATCGAAATTTATTTGCACACTTCACCACAAATTTTAGATTTGATAGAATTATTTTATCGAGCGCCGCTTTGTCTTTATTCCTTTTCCAACGACGGAACAATTTTAATTCTTCTTGTTTTGGAAGAGGCTTGATTGTGTTCCCGTTTTTGCCGTCAAAAGAATTAAAATACTTTGTAATCAAAGGAGCCATCATTTTTATACCTTAACAGGGTTTAGGATGTTTTTCAAACTTTTGTTATTCTCTGTTTTCCACTTATACAGAACTTGCTTAAACAACATTGCATGAATTTTGCTATCTGGATTTGATTTTGGAAACATTGCTAGGACGCTCGCGAGATTTTGAGGATCACATATTGGTCCCACTTTAATAAATTTTTCATCTTCCCAAATTGCAAGAGGAGATTGAATGAGATATGTAGACATTAATAATCGCGTTCTTTCTTCCAACATTTTTTACAAATACGATATTGTACCCATCTGTGGGTTATTTCAATGGCGCAATCTTTAGTATTGCCAGAGGCCCAACATTCTACTTTCTTACAAAACACACAATCAACGTTTTGAAAAGCGTCGGCGCTGTTTTGTTTAGAAACATCGTCTATCAAGATTTTCAATCCTATATTTTCCTCGAAACAAGAAAAACATAATTTCAGAGTATCGTCAGCTTTTTGTGTTTGTGTATACGCATTGATAACAACAAACCTGATAACTCTATCTGTCTCTTCTTCACAAAAATCACAGACGTACACTTAGAATAATTTTAGTTGCCGAGCAGCAAGTTCTGCTTGTTTCTTTGCTTCGGCTTCTTCTTTTTCCCGGCCGGCAATCCAATCTTTCAATTTGATGTCTTCTTTTTCTCCGTAGGTGAGACTTTCTAGCCAATGTTCTGGGATATACTTTGTGTTTACAACTCGGTCAGCCCACACAGCCCAATCAGAAAAATCACGTTTTGCTTCATCGTATAATTTTTCTGCTTCGTTTTGATTTTCTGCGACACAATAGAATTCGTTTTCAACTTTTACACAGTATATATTCTTCATTTTGTTTTCTCCAATGCTTCAATACGTTTTGCAAGTCCCAGTAAACATTCCAATATATCGTGACCATCGACGCAATAATAGCCGTCGACTTCTACTTTACATACAGCACATCTTACGCCGGTGGCCTGCCAATCTTCAGGACCGTCAGTAGACTTTTTGAATGTTTCCGTATTGACTTTTAGAGCAAGTTTCATTTCTTTTCCTCGACAAGAGTTGCTTCATAAATCGGGGTGTATTCAGTTACGCCTACTTTAAAATGATAAATTTTACCCTCTTCATCTACGACGCAAATTGGTTGACCATCTTTTTGAAGATCTCCCATTACAAAAGAACTATCTTTGCTGCCATAAATGCCGTCAATATTCCCATCAACATCTTGTTCTGCATATGACTCTGCTGCTTCGCGTTCATCCCAAGCTTCTATTTCTTGGGCATATTCCAGCGAACTATTCAATTCGTCATATACTTTATATTTCATTTGATTTCCCCGATCACACGAAGATAATCCTCTGAATGAACAAATATTGATTTTTCTTTGGAGGGATGAATTTCTTTTGTATGGTAGTCTATCCAACTATCATCATCTCAGTAAATACTCGCTTCAAATTTACCTTTGTAGAGATCAACACACTTAACGGTTCCTTTTGCGCCATAAACAAGAAAATGTTTTGCACCCATCCAGCCCCAAGAATTTTTTTCATTAATTTCTGGAACTTTAACTAGCATTACACGGTCGCCCTCTCGAAAGGGAGCAAATCTTTCAAATAAAGCTTCGGCGTATCCCTTTATCTTTTCAAAGAAAAAAGAATCCGGAAACCTATTCAATACAGAAGTCGCTTCTTGTTGTAATTTATTGATTTTCTCACAAGCCTCGATATAGTCTTTATAATTCATTCGCTATCCTCTTCTATTTCTTCCCAGCCCGTTTCAACGTGATTTGTGTTTAACATATCCCAAATTGTATCTTCACAATCTTTTTCGTCACCTTCAATGACACATTCGTCTTGTACGTATTGCCCATTGCCCACACTAATACTAATCCACACTTTATATTTCATTTGACTTCTTTCTTTAGATCAATCGAGAATTTCAATGTCTTGATATCGTAACCTCTCGCGATCAATTCATCACGTAAATTTCTTCTCTTGCCATCGCAAGTAGCGTCGGTAGTTAGATATTCAAAAAATTCATTCAATACAGAACCGTCTGATGTTCTGGGGTGATAGTATAATAGAGCATTCTCTTTTTTGGACCATTTAACTTTTAAATCGCTCATTTAGATTTTCCTGAATCCATTCGGAAACAAAAATAGTTGCTGTGGCTGATTAGAAATCCCGAACCGGTTTTTTTCAAGATTGATTCGGCGGGTACCAATTTCGCATTCAAGACAATTGGCATTAGTACAAACATCCAAGTGAAGATGAATATCAACGGAATGTTTTACTACAAGAGGCCCGGCTAAAACATTTTGTTTAGTTACGTGACCGATAACGATCCCGACAATAAAGTTTTGTTTACAAAATTGGATCACTTTTTGCGTAACGACTTTTGTTGCCTTCGTTGAACCTGGATCATATTTCGAAGTTCCCATCATTTGCAACGAATCAATAAAAAGGACTTTTACATTATTGTCTTTGGCTTGTTTCAAAACGCCGTCAATATTATTATTGTTTGATACGTACATCGGGGCTTCTAATCCAAGACGATCAGCAACCTTTTTAATCTGACTAATATGTTCCTCAGAGGAGTTATAAGCAGTTACGACATCTTGGCTTGCAAACCCATTTGCGATTTGCAAACTCAACGTTGATTTGCCTGCACCCGGAGCGCCAGTAAAAATAGTAATGGTTCCAGGAGTAAAACCCGATTGTTCTCCGTCCCCAAACATATCATCAATAAAATCAATTCCACATTTGATCTTTGTATTCATCTCCTCTGGGATGTCGACTTCTTGAAGGTTAACGAAATCTTTGCTGTCGACGAAAAGTCTTTTGAGTTCCATTGTCATCTCTTCGATAGAATTGTTTTTAGTCCACATACAAGTTGCGAGAGTAACACAAACCTTTTAGATCATATAAGGTATCTTTCATCTCGTCTATAAAATCAATCAAATATTCAAAATTAGTATCATCTCGATCGAGTTCGAGATAGACGTCTGTTACGTTTACGAGCAGTTGATTTGTTAATTTTCTGATCTTTGCTTTTCTTGTCTGTTTTTTTGTTTGCATTTATTTTTTTAATAGCTAAATATGTTAATCCTGCGTAGATTGCTCCGGGTATAAGAATACAAAGAACAATTAATCCTATCTGTTTTTTTGTTGGAAATTTCATTTCACCGGTTCAACCTTCAAGGTAAATTCATGTGATTGGACCAATTCAAGTAAATTTCCAAGATCATTATCGAAATTAATTTTATCGATTTTTGCGGCTTCTTGTGGATTTGTAGTGCCATAATAATCTTCCAGTTTATCGTCCGGAATTTCATATGTTACTTTAACGGTTACTTTAAATTTCATTCATCGCCCTCTTCGATCTCTCTCAATTTTTGTTCTGCTTCCAATAGACTATCCAAGGCTTCGTCGAGATCGTCTCGAATACTATCACAAATCTTTTGTTTTTTCCTTTTTTTGTTATCCATTACCCCGGCAGAGTTTCTCATATGGGCGTTGATGGCATGATTATTGCGAGGTTCTCTTGGTTTTCTTTGTTTTTTCATATTTACCTACAGCAATAGCAAGTTGTCTTTCTGTTTCAGTGCAAGAATTAATACCAGGATAGTTTAAATGTGTCTTTTTGTCCCAATTCACTGGCCTATGATTTCTCCACCAGCGACAAGCAATCTTGATAATTTTCTTTTCTTGATTGGTCATCTTTGTTCCTTTATCTTGTAAAGGATGCCGAGACAATCAATCAAACCTTTTGCATGACCCGGATAAAGAAAAAATTCAGCAGGTGGCTGGCCGTCTTGAGTAATCAATATTACTGTTGTACCCCACCAATGTTTCTTTTTTGTTTTTGATTCTGTCCATATATGATGAATCATCACGAGATCAGACGACATATGATACGAATCGTCACATCCACAAAGATCAACATTTCCTGGTTCTTGTTTATCGGCCCACACTTCGATAGCATTTATCAAATCGTTTTTATCTAATTTCCAATTCCTATTTCCGTCCCAAAATTCTTTTTGAAACGGACGAAAGACTGCAAACATTTCTTTGTTTCTGTGATCCCATTCTTTTGATTCTTTTTTCGTCATTTCCTTATTTATAAAAAATCGAACTTTTTGATTGAGTTTGGTTGATTAGTGCGTCCAATACTTGGTTTGTCTTTTCATTTAGAGTAGGGCGCAATTTTGCTCTATTTTCCATAAACTCCTCGCGATGTCCGATCCAATTTTCTTCAACAAACAAAAGAGAATACATTTCTTCGCCGAGTTTATCTTTCAACATTTTTGCTGAAACGTCGTCTTTAATCCGGACAGTAGTCTGAACTTTATAGAGTTCATCATATAGACTTCCAAGACATTCCCGAAGAACTGGTTCATTTGAACTATCAATTTTTGAAAATTTATTCGCAAAAGTTACTCGTACAGGTCTATCGGCCTCCTCTGATTGCACAAGAACGGTCTTTACAAAATTACCTTCCTTCTCTGCTTCAATACGCTCACGCTTCACGGTGTCGAGAAGAACAGTTTCTTCTACCTTTTGAAGCGTTTCGAGATCATTAATCTGCTTGGCACGGGAACGTAGATTACTCGCTACCTTTTCCAATCCATCGACATTGATCTTTGAAACTTCATTACCGCTCTTTTTGGTGAGAAGTAGCGGAACAACGATTTCTTTAGTCTTCTTAGCCATAATAATCGCTCCAAACTCACAAGAATGAGTTATACGGTGTTTTTAGAACAAACAGGATACTGGGTATCAACTTTCAAAATAAATTCGTTAAATCGCTTTATTTGACAATTGCATTTTTTGCAGTTATTTCAAACATTAGATAAGGCGCTTCTAATTGTACATATTTATATCCGCCATCCTGAATTGTTTTTGGATCACTTTCAACAGAACAGCCCCAACAATCGACCCACAATATTTCACCCGTCTTTTTAACTTGAGATATCTTTCCTGCGACGCGTCGACGAGCAAAATTAACGAGCCAAAGCCCGGCGGCAGGAATCGTACCAAAATCATCTGGTACTCGTTCAACAACAGCATTTTCTTGTTCAATAATCTTTTGTCCTATTTCCCTAAGAGATCTGCCGGTTTCTACTTTTTCCGGCGGTAAAGTAGATAAATCATTGTTTGTACACGTTTTAGCGTAATGGCCGGCTCGTCCGCAATTTTTACAACTCATTTATTCTTCTCCAGTCAATACGCTGATTACAAATTTTCTAAATTCTGGATTCTTTGAAATATCAACAATATTCTTTTCATATTGTTCTCGAAAATCATCACCCGGCTGTAACGTAGCATTTACTTTTTCAGTGAGAAGATCCAAACATTTACCAGTTTCAAAACGAAGAGGCACTCCATTGGCATCTTTTAGCCGCCGCAAAGAATTATTTCTTACCGGCCAATTTGGTTGGAATATTCCAAGGGCAAATTTAAGAAATGCATCCTGTTCTACTTTGTGAGCAAGAGATGTACTAATTTGTAATTTTTTAGCAATATCTGCATGTGATACGAAACCGTAAGTGTTATACGAACTCATTTATTTGACCTTAACGATAGCAATAAGTTGTGGAAGCAAATAATGAATAAATCGATCAGCATTTTCTACAGTAAATTTTGTATATTCACTATGATCTTTTTTCCATTCAAGTTTTACATCTGTGCCTCGGACATCAAAATGTTCTCCCGAACGAAGAAAGAAACGATACGTGTGCCGGCGCTTAAAAAGATTTTTTAAAAAGTTTTTCATTACCAATTCATCCAAAGAATTTTAAATTTTCCAATAGTAAGATCCCAAACATATTTTCTTACTTCTCTTGAATAATTCCTCGTAAACGCAAATAGCATATCTCTTCGTATTCGCATATGATATCTGGTGTCGGCATAATATACCCAACAAGGTTTAGAACCACAAGCAATAAGAAACACTAATGTACTTTTACCGAACTTAAACCTGAACTGTTTTACTTTGTGCATTTACAAATTCTACTTTCTCTCCACAAGCTTTGCATCTATAAATCTGTCCTTGTTTCTTCTTTTTGGCCCGACCCAATCCCATTGGGATTACAATCATACACCCTGTGCAGATCACGTCAACAGTTTTCTTTGTTGTCTTGACCTTGTGACATCGGGTTGGAACCTGCCCGGCCCTGAACATTGTAGATTTCCATTCGGGACCATGAGGAATAACCTTTCCGTGTTTGAAACGAGTAATGAGATGACACGTTTCGTGCTTCACAGTATTTTCTTTATCGTTAGGAGTTGCGTGTTTCCAAAGTGGCGCAGACAATCTCATTAGAAAAGTATTACAATTCGCGTCACCCATCCTTGAACGAAATCTAGCGTTAAAACGCCACTTGATCTTTGCAACAAGATCGGGCACTTCATTGGCTTCACAAGCTTGTTTTATCCATTCTTGAATCAAGGGCTTATCCGTCCAAATCGACATTTAAAATGCCTTTTTTGAAAGTGAAACAGAATAGATCCCAGCACCCAGATGTTTGCTTTTTATGTCCCAGCAATAACCACAAGCTAAAACCCAACCATCGGTTGCGAGAAGAGTTTCCTGTAATTGTTTTTTAGACATACTTTGAATACATGCGCCCGGCATTGTATAATGATTGGTGCAAAGATGATTTTTCGGTTCTACTTCTTTTTTCATTTTTCCACCCAGAAGAAACAATGTTCTATTTTAACAAAATTATTACAAAGAGCCTCAAAACAATCGTAATAAACAGACGCAGTATACGAATGTAATCCACCATTTGGTTCGCAGAGACGATACGCTTCTTTAATGTTTTTTTCTGGCGAAGCAAAATTACAAGAAGATAATAAAAACAAAAATAATATTTTTTTCATTTAACTTTCTCCGGTTGCTGTTTTTCTGCAACAATCTCAACAGGAACATAGCGTATAGTCCGAGCACCATACTGCATTTTTTTTACGGTTCTTTCGGCAAACGATCTATTTGCTGGAGTATCGTTTGCTACGCCATCGAATCCGATCTTTCCATTGCTATTGAAAATTATTAGAATTTCCGGCGCATTAATTTTGTTTTCCATTAACTTAATTTCCTAATAATTTGTTTGGCTTGATCCGAAATACCATCATATTTTAATATTTCTCGGATCACACAGTTGTGTGATGTGAAGTTCGCACACATTAATTCAGATAAGTCAAGTATTTCATACGCAAGATAATCAGCATTATCAATCGCTTCGTCCCTTTCTGCGTTGTAGAGGGTCATTTTAACAACTCTCTTTGCTATTGATTTTATTTCGTCTTCTGCAATTTTCAACATCTATTCTCCTGGGCATTCTGTTTCAATCGCAAACTTGTATGCACGATCTTCAATACCGTCTTTTGCCCACCATTTTGGATCTTCGTGAAGAAGATCATCTACCTGATCTCTTTCCCATTGAAACAAATGAATCAGTTCATGAACAAAAGCATTACGAGCCCAACAATCATTAGTTTTATGAACTTGAATTAGATCATTGTCTCCGTAATAGACTCCGTTTACTTTGCGTCCGTCAGCAAGAACAATTACCTCTGCAACAACATCTAACCTCAAACCATCAAACGCTTTCCACCCTCTTCCTTCAATCGATAGAATGACTGCCGCACATGACGTTTCTACTGTTTCCATTGCTGGAAAACCATTCAACGTAAATACACTTATTCCTTGGTGCGTTACATAGTCCGGTTCTTTTCCACACGCCGCAAGCATACAAAGAAAAATAAATTGTTTCATTTGTCATCGTCTCTGTTATTTGCGTCATCATATTTTTGCTCATATTTTTCCAACGCTTCGCGCAGATCAATTTTCAATTGAATTTCGTAGTCAGTTTCGTATCCCAAATATTGAATCATTGCTTCCAAAACACTTTTCATCCCATAATGGCGAATAGCATTTCCAACATCTATTTCTGCGCTGCTAATCATCCAATTTATTCTCCTCTTTATCTAATTTGCTTCTTTTGGCACATTCTACTTCCGCTTCTTCTTTTGTTAGAAACAAATCTTCTTCGTGATAGATCGAACCTGATCCTACTCCGGTTTCGTTACACATATAGGTTGTTGTTTCGTCCGACCGTGCAGAATCATATCTTATAGAACCTATCGTTAGTGGAACGTCGAACATCCACTGCCTTTTCGAATAAGACTCTTTAGTTCCTCGACCGTAGCAATCAGGACAATTGAATTTTTGTTTTTTGAGATTGATTCTTCCCTTCGAATTACATGACGGACATGGTTTTTTAATTTGTTTTTGTGTATACATAACGTGATATACGCAATCGCCAATGTTATATTTTGTTTCAATAATCATTTTATGTTTACCTTTTCGATAATAATTTTCACCGCTTCTTCTCTTGTCTCGGCCGGAAAAGGAGGAACTACTTTAATTACAAAAGGATTCCCCTCGCAATCAGTAGTATAATCATCGTGATCTCCGCACCAACATTTTACTTGAATAGTTCCATTCTGGTGGAGATATCCCCACCACATAATATTACCATTCATTTTTCCTTTTTTCCTTCGCCCAAACAAACGTCACAAAGTTCGCCAGATGGAAATCGATATCCAAATCCTTTACAAAGCCAACATTCAATTAGTTTTTTCATTTTGATTCCCACTTTTTCGCTATTTCTTCCACATCTGAAAGACATTGATTGTATCCCTGTCGATATGCTTCGTCTATAGCCAATAATAGATCATCGCAATGAGTCAGATCATCAACTGGAATATCTCTTTCTTCAAGAAATTTTTCTACATTGAATTCTTTCATTTCGTCAACCTTTTCAATCGTTCTTTATAATAGAACAATTGTGTAAGTCTACAATTTGCTTCGGCAATATTATTACACATCATTTCATATAATTTGTGCGCTTTTTCTTTTTCTACTCTATATTCTACCAATGCTGATTTCAACATTTCCATTTGACTATCAATGTTGCTTGGATGAAGACTATGAATTTCAGTCAATAATTCTTCTTCAGTCATTTGATCAACTCCATTAACTTCGCAAGCACATTTTGTCCCGCAAAATAATGATCTGCGCAAGTTTTACAAAAACCTCTGGTATGTCCTCCATCAAGAATATTTGTTTCACAATGAGAATCATAAAGGAAACTATTTAGCACGCCTATTAATTCTAACATAGTTTTATCGTCAACTTGTTTCATTTCGTCAACTCCACAACAAGCCGTGAAAATAGATTTTCAATTTCTGACCTATGGTTTACCGTTCCATCATCTGCGCCGCTTCTATGGTGCGCCACTTCATGAACCAAAGTTGAAAGAAGTTCCTTCCGATCAACAAGAGTTTTCTTTGCTACGCAAATTTCGCTGGTTCCTGTATTGAACGTTCCAAAAATATTATCTCCAAAGAAATTAACTACAACAACTGGATGATCAACTTCAATTTTTCGGAGTAGACCAACCGCCCAAGTAAAATTACCAATTTCCTCTTGGGTGAGCGATTCTACACCGAACCTCTCACGAACGTCAAGCGCTTTCTGTGAACGACGATCTTCAAACTTTCCTTCTACACTTTCTACCAGACGGAGAATTGGCTTGGAAACAACCACACCAGTCAATCCAAAATGCTGTGCGGTAATACTATTTTGCATTGAATCAACGGGGACAATATTCTTTGCGGAACCATTCAATACTTTGAAATGTTCTGCTACCTTTGCCGCAATTGCTTCGATACCGTAATCGCCCATATCGATAACAATACGAGACTCTTCAAATTGATCTCCCTGAAACAAATCCCAGAGGTTTTCTGGAGATAGCTTGTTTTGCTGTGCCGCATCATTGAGAACTTTTTTGATTTCATATTTCAAGTCCCAAGGATCCGCCAATTTTCTGTCGCGATCAAGCTTGACTGCGGATAGATCATATCCGAAAAAATATTTGCCGGGTAGAGCCGCGACCCAGATCCCCTTTACAAATAAATGGCCTCGATATTTTTCCCCGAGGAGAATTTTTCCGGCCGAGAGTTCAACTTTTTCGTTTTCCTCCAATTTAACAAAAGGAGAAAACAGAAAACGCTCCTTGATAGCGAGCCAATCGGTTTCCGCTAAGCCTCGGACTTCGACTTTCAGGTTAGGCTCAAATGTTTGAGATTTGGTAACCTTCACTTTGAGAATATCAGACTTATATGTTTCTGAATATCCTACCTCGGGAACCCAAGTTTCATATCCCGTTCTAATCCATACAGACATTCCGTGGCGAAGAAGACAGAGAAAAGCAACTTTCAAACCATCGCCAAAATTACCGATCATATTGGGATCATTGCGCTTTTTGGTTGCTCCCATCAATAGAGCATTCTTTTCAAGTTGTGCTCCACGATTGATCAATTGAAGTGTTGGTTGAGAACGATTTTTGCTGTAGCATACTTCCATTGGAAAACCAGAAGTATCACCATCTTTAGCGTTCTGTACCAACTCGCGCACACTATCATAAATGTTCATCGCAGGGCAATAACTCGGATCAATAGTTAATTCAAGAGTAGCCATTTTTTTTCTTTCTAATGTGAAGGGTATAAACTACTTATAGTATGACCAGAATTTGTTGTTGTAAAGATTGTCCGTTTAAAAAAGAACCACAGCCGATTGAAAATTTCTATTCAAATAGAAGCAGAAAAGATGGGCTCGCAAATATCTGTAAGATTTGCGCCAAAAATGCTGGTAAAAAATCTAATAAAAAACATCGGACTAAAGTTCTTGAAAAGAAAAAACAATATAGAGAAACACACAGAAAAGATATTGCTCTAAAAAAACAAATTTGGGATATCGAGAACACAGAACATAGACGTCAATATAGAGAAGAGAATAGACCAAAGATCGTACAACAAAATCATTTATATTATACAGAAAACAAAGAAAATATTTTAGAAAAAAATAGAATATATACAAATAAAAAAAGAAAAACAGACGTTAATTTTAATATACAATTGATTCTTCGAAGAAGATTATGGTCCGCAATAAAAGGTAATTTTAAAGGTGGTTCTGCCGTTCGTGATTTAGGATGTTCAATTAATGATTTGAGATTGAGATTTATCTCAATATTTGTTTTTGTTCCCGAAGCAAATGAGATGATGACTTGGGAGAATCACGGAAGGCTTTGGCACATTGATCATATAATTCCTCTTTCTGCTTTTGATCTAACAGATCCAGAACAAGTAAAAAAAGCGTGTCACTATACTAATTTGAGACCATTATGGAAAGTACAAAATATGCGAGATCGCGACCGTGGTATGTCCAGAAACAGGAAAAAGAAATAATCATCTCACTGGCCAATAATAATTAATCACAGGCTCTTCTTTCCATCCAAACCGCGAATACCATTCAATGTTCTTTTTCAATAATGCCGCTCGATGAGACGAATGAAGTCTTTCATCTCCGAACCAAGGTGGATCCTTTGATAGTCTCGTATTATACGGAGTATCAAATTCAAATTGCCTTTCTCCATAATGGAGTCTTCGTTTTAGCCATTCACGCACACATTCGTTGCGATAACAAATAAGAGCGTCGCAATAGCCTTCCCACATTTTTACTGCTGGATGATTTTTATATCCCTTCCTTCGTCCCACAATAATTTGAATAATTCCGTCTGCTTCAAGCACTTGTTTCCAAAGGCGTTTATTGTCGATTACGCTTGCTGATTTTTGAAAGTCCCGATACGGAAGAAATGTTTGCATCGCGTCACCAACTAAAAGTAATAAACCCAGGCATTGATCTATCTGCTTTCCATCCTCGTTCATCGTATTCCGCTATTACTTCATCCCATATTTCTTTTTTGTATTTATCAACATTCATTTGAAATGAAGAATAACCTTGAACGGTATGATGTTTAATAATTCCATCAATTCGTTCAATCAGAGTATTCCTCATTAGATTTTTAGCATCGGTGACTGAAAGCATTATTTCTCCTTCGGACAATCGTCCTTGGTTCCATCCCAGCGAAAAATGTCTCCGTTGGAATAATAGGTATAACATTTACATTGTTCGTCAACAAAAGAATAGAAACATCTTGAATACATTGAGTGCTTTGTTGAAAATAAATGAACACACCCGGAAAGCATAAATAATATTGGAAGATATTTCATCATTACTCCGCAATCGGTAAAGATGCGCGCGCGGAAACAGATTTTTTACTAACGCCATGTGCCCGAAAAGCCACAATAAATTTTCTATCCTTTTTAGCACAAAGCATACAACGATCACAGGTCAAGCCAATAGTTTGCTCTGGACAAACGAGAACCTTTTTCCCGGCCGGCGAAAAAGAATGCTTCGGATGATCAACTGGAACAATAGCAACTACTGGACCGACATTAAGATCCGCCAAACTATCAGCGTCAGATAAACTATTACCAGAAAGGTTGACGACGAAGTTTCTTTCGTTAGCCAGTCGGATAAGATCTCTATTATGTTTTGATTGTTTTGATGAACCCAATACGTTTTTGTGAGTATATGTGAAGCCTTTTCTTCCTTTATTCGCATCGATAAGTTCCATCATCTTTCTTTTATCAATGTGATTACCAACGCCAGCCAAATCGCCAGCACTATTATGACGCCAAAGTTGGCCAGGGAATAGATCTTTTACTTGTTTTAGAAAGTTTTTCCAAGAATGTTTTGCCTTTCTACTTTTGTCCAGTCTTGACCAGTGTATATTAAGCTGGCCCGCCGAAGCATAACACCCATTTTTAAGAAGTGGACAACTCGTTGGGCACGATTTACTTTCAGTAATTGATACGGGAATAGGCCCGGTTTTGCTATTTTTTGAAGATAGAACGAAAAGTACCTTCATTAGAACCTCAATTTTTCTACGAGCCAACAAATATATCCAATCAAAGATATGACTACAACACCAAACAAAAACATTTCAATTTGTTTCATGAAAAATACATCCTCCATTCTGATTGGATCAGCAATTCAGCATCTCGTCGATCACTATCAGGCAATGTACGACCAAATACAAAGTTGAACATTTTTATTACCGCCGAAAGATCAGCGTCCGGAACTTGTTTCCGAATAGTAGCGATACCTTCTTTAATTTTTTCAATTTCTTGAGCAGAGAGCATTGATTATTCCTTACGCCCAATCAGGCAATTCAAGAGTAATAGTTTTCTTTCCGTCTTTAGTTTTGCCGGTTCGAACAAGTTTCAATTCTACGATACAATTTCCTCCGGCCCGAAAATATGAAACATAACTCGCATGAAAAGAAGGAAGAACTTCAAGTGCTTGATGACTGAATCCTGGTTCTCCATGATCGCGAGCAATAAAATTAACCTGCTGCCTCCAAAGGTTTAATTCTCTTTCAGTGTTACTCATTGGAGGGTGAGTTAATCCCCATATTGCTGTTTTTGGAGATCGTTCAAGATCATACATCATATCATTAAGAAGAAACGCAACAGTGTTGAATCCCATTTTCTTAATCCTTTGTCGGGTTAATCGTTACTCGCGCCAGCGGAAAAATTGATTGAAAATATCCGGGCAACAAATCAACCGGCATGAACGGAGGAACATTAAATGATTTTCCTTCTTGCTCCAGACACAATATTTTAGAAACATATATCTCGCCGTTGTCTGGATCTTCTTTCATCTCTGGAATAAAAGTAAGTGTTTCAAACTTGAATGAATCCAGTGTTTGAAATTTGATACGAATAGAATTAATATTTTTAATCTTCATTTTTCAAATCTTTCTTTGTAGGTACATTCTTCAACGTAATAATCAACGCCAGAATAATCAATTTGGATATCCGGATCTAATTCCCAATTAATTTCTTTCAAGTATTTTTCTAAAGCGTGAGGATGTTTACCAAAATCTCTTTTGTCCCAAATACCATAGAAATTTTCATAAGTGGAAGAAGAAGGGAGCCAATGTTCTTTTGGATCTTTTTCCCATTCTTCCCATTGTTTCCGAGATGCAACTTCAAACTCTTCTTTTTTCTCTTTATAGATCCTGTGTAATTCTATTTTGGCCAGATCTGCGTGTTTCTCTGCGTCTCTTTTATTGGGATAGGCGCACACAACCCATTCAGAACGATCTGAATATTCACCTGTTGTTCCTCTTACGATATAGATTTTCATTTTTCCTCGGCGGAAGGATTGCTGTCTTTACAATAATTACAACAATATCCTGTTACCACTGGCCACCCACATTTCATACAAGCGTAAATAGTAGGGGTCCAATCTCTGGCTATAGAATTTGCTATTCTTTCCCATTCAATAGAATCTTCAGGTGGCGCTTCTTTCATTTTACTTTTTTCTCCGTTCGAGGGTGATCAAGATAAGGACTTCGCGGTCCTTTAAGCTTTTTAATTTCGTGGTCTTTATACTGGATCATCATCCAAAGAGCTTCTTTGTTGACGTGATCAAAACATACAACAAAACCTTCCAATGCTTCTTTTGGGCAATGACCCAGACTTGCTCCACCAAATTTATGGCCTTCAAATAGCGGGCCAGAACGGTAGACTTCGTTACATTTCATTTTTAGTCTCCAACGTAGAGAGCGCAATCCAATTGGCGATAGAGCGCTTCTAATTTTTGTCCTTTGTAATGTTCGCAAGGAGTACAGCAACAAATACAATTAATGTTTAATTCTGTTTTCGCTACCCTAATCTTTTCACGAATAACATCTGCTTCTTTGCGTTTGTCTTCGTACCATTGTCCAATATCGTCGGTCATTAACTAATCCTTTACCGGTTCGTAGACAGTTACGATCTTCTCTACTGGTCTTACCTCAAGACATTCTACTTCGTCTTCATATTCCCAAGGAGATTCATCTTGCTGTTCAGTTGCACCGATCGAATAGTGCGCGAACCAAATCTTGTCTTCATACTTGAAAGTCAATTCATAATGAACAGACCATCGACCGAGATCTGCGATTTCATTCAAGATAACTTCGCCATCACCACCGTCGAGAATGTCGCGCATTATTTCTCTTTTAAATTTCTTTTTCATTTGTTATTCCTTTTTTCGGATAACTCCAAATTAATTTTCCATTTTGTATATCTGAACAAAAAGTAATTGCTCCACAGGAAGGACACCAAAAACCTATTGGTGACGGATAAGGTTCGTGATATCCCACGGCAAATTTTCTATTATGTTTGCAGGCCATAAAATCTCCAATAAAAATGTCGTCTCTCCGACTGCCAAGCCTGCTAGGGTAGGGCTTTCACCGCCCAATCACCGAAGTAATTAGGGAAAAAGATTACACCAAACCAACAACTTCTTCAATTGCTGCTTGAGCACGAAGATTAAATTGCATCCCGCTTCCAAGCAATAGGCTTTCGGTACGAGCCATCGGATCATCCTTTTCGTTTTTAACTACTTTGTCCCAATTACTAAATTCACTGAAAGAATTAAGTGCGGCCCAACCTGATCCTCTATTGCTTGCGTCAATCCCACGACCGTTAGCAAAATGCTCAAGCACAGTATTCATTGAATTTTTCGTACGAGTAGGCAATTCGTTAAACGGTACTTTAGTATCTACCTCAAAAACTTTTTGAAGGGCAGTCTTCATCATTTGATCTGTAAACCGAATCGCTGCCAATTCATTTACGCGCAGTTCAACTTTGGCGTGGTAATCCAACATTGCCTTAAGAATATCTTTCGCCTCCACCAAGCGAACTTCAGCATTGCTTGTGTGACGAATACGAACATCTCTACGTGCTTCCTTTAGGCACATAAGAAATGTATTCTCGCAGATGATCCTCGTCGATGATCCCCCCATAACGGTCGGCAATGATGAATCGTGTGACGACAGACATACAATATATTTCTTAATCTGATCGTCTTTCGATCCTCTAACGATAATTGAATCTGGTAGAAGTGCTTGAACAAAGGTTCTTTCGCCTCCATTAAACATTCCACCGTTTACAAATTTTCCACCTACATTACTTACAACTTCGTCGATAACATCTGAACATTCCCATTGTTGCATCGGACGATAAGAACGTCCAACAACGGAAAGGGGAGTATCGTTGTCCAAACGAACAACAGAACGATACTTTGAAATTTCTTTTAGTTTGCCGTCTTTGTCGGCGGTCCAAATTGGGCGAAGCCCAACTTCCCAATTCAATCCAAAAATTTGAAGCGCTTCTCGAAAATTTGAAGGCGCCTCGTTGAAATTTAGTTCTTTACGCGATAGAGACATTTGGTTGTACCTTTTCTTTTTGTTTGTTAGTAACCGCTTCACACATTTTCAGAAACGCTTCATCTCCAAAATTACTTAACGCTAAGTTTACCATAGTACAAACTAATCTAACATTATCTTTAACATAACCTCTTTTACTATCTATTCTATCAATAGACGGAGAAAAAGGACTCCGTTCAATTTCTTGCGTTGTTTTAAATTCAAATTTAATGTTAGATAATGTACACTTTCCATCTAATTTATTAAACAAATCTACAATCCAGTCTAAATCCAAATTAAATTCAAGTCCTTTTCGGCGGGATCTGTCGCGGGCGTGACAAAGCAATTCACACATTCTTCCCCTAACGCTTTCGTGTTTTATTTCACGCCTCTTGATAAAGTCATCCCTGTTTTGTTGATACCTTTTTTTTGAATAAAGTTTTCTATGATTTTTAAGTCTTTCTTTATTCGCTTCATAATAATCTTTGTGTTTTTTATCTATTTTTTCTTTATTGTTTTTATAATAATTATTTTGATTTTCTTTTATTGCTTCTTTGTTTTCCGTACGATAAACTTTATCACACGAATGACATTGAGATCTTATTTTGTTTGCTAAATATTTATTTTTAGAAAAATTATCTAAAGGCTGTTCTGTGTTTAAATATTTACAGTTTTTATTCGAACATATTTTAGTAATTAAGATCAATTATTTCCGCTCATTCCTTTGTATCCAACGTTTCAAAATGCTTCAACAAAGTTTTTATATATCGGACAGAACAATATCCCATCGTTCCATTTTTAGAAATAAAAAATAAACCGGAAGGAATATAGTTGTTACTTTCTGACGTGCAAGAAGTTCCGGCTCGTTCTGCTCTATCTAAAGCCAATTCTCTTCCTTCCTTCTTGGAAAAGTTATCTACCGATAGTTTGCAGCGAGCAATACCAAAATAAACAAAATCTTCTTTTTGGATAGTTACGAGACAATTTTTTCTGTGTCTTGGGGCAAACAAATCTGCTCCCGCTCTCGGTGAGGCATATCTCACCCTATACTTTGTACCATTTGAAGTTGTCGGCATTTTTTTTATTCCTTTACTGTTTCAGAAGGACCAAGATCGGTGCATTCACAATTCTCACAAGAACCGGCGCATTCTGAAAATTGATCATCTGGACAGCGACATTTTGAGAGATGATGATCACAAGTAGAACACCAATTAATATTTTCTTTATGAACACGATCTTCTTGTTCTTCTGCTCGAAGAGATTGTTCTACGTCTTGAAGAATTTGTTCAGCAATTTCATTGATACATTCCAAACTCAATTTTCTATTTGGATTATTAGTCCAACTCAAAATATCAAGAACCGATTCTTTAATTTGTAATGCTAATTGTTTATTCATTTGGTTTCTCTTCCACCCTCAAATATTTTGGCCACCGCGATGGTTGATCAAACTGTTTGAGTAATTTACAAATTTCTATATCTTTTTGGTTTCGGCCTTCGGCTACACCCATCTGATGAACAAATGAAACCAAATTCTGAATTGCTTTCAATAGTGGCTCATACTTCTCTGGAAGTCTTTTCAGGTTTCTATTATTTGTTTCTCCGAGAAAATGATTTAGTATTTCATATGATTCTTGAATAGTATCGGGCATTGTTTATCCTTTACGACAGATATCCAGACCAACCAACGAGTTTACGTGGAAAAGAATGAACGCTATGATCTTTTCCACACTTTTCACACGTACGCCAGTCAACGGGATTCTTCATCACTTCAACAATCTTACCGCCACAACGACAAGTCCCAGAATAAACAAAACTAACCATCTTGGAATCAACAAATGCTACACGCTGCTTTGGATTCTTCTTATCTGAAGTCAAATAGAACACTTCTACGCTAGAAACATACTGCCCGTTCTTGGTTACTTTATGATTCAGTTTCACTTCGTTACCTTTAGTTTGTCAATTTCATTATTGACTGTTACAAAATCTTCAAAAGGACCCACACACAAACTTGGAATTATTTCTTTCTTTTCTATCCCAGTGATAGAAACTTTAACAATTTGATAATAATATCTATCGGAGTCTTCGTCACGAAGAATAGCCGCCATATCTTTATTCGCCAACAGAACAAAGATTGATGTTGAAACGAGATTCATTCTAAATGTTTCTCTGCTACTTCAAAAGCAAGATCAAAGATCTTTTCTGGAATGGTTGCGTCAAAGTCATCAGCATAGAGAGTAAGAACTTCTGCGCATTCTTCTGCTAACTTTGTACAATTGATCTCGCCATATTCAAGATATACATCTAAATTCCATTCCAATTCGTTTTGCATCCATTTTCTTGGAGAAACTTTTTCCTGCTTGAGATAACTCATAGACGCATATTCTCAATCTCCCCCGACCAGTTGGAAAAGAAAATCTTCTTTATGCCTTTATCCTTGAGAAATTTCATACACTTTGGGCACGGCTTTGAACAACTCAATTCATTATCCTCACGACGGATGCGAACCACCAAAATAGTATCAGCCTTATCAACGTTCTTTAGTGCTGCGCATTCTGCGTGTGTTGATTTATAACCATACTTTTGATATAGCCTACCATTTGTCTGTGTGCCGTTCCATCCTTGACCGATCGGTTTTCCTTTATTGAAAACGATTGCTCCGTGATGAAAGGCGGGATGCTCGGATTTACGACAAAGCGACCGAGCCTGCTCCTTTATAGGATACAACACTACTCATTTTTCTTCTCCTTTGTTTTTAAAACTTTTTCTACCATAAAATCTTTATGTTGTTTTATTCTACCTAAAGCAACTTGATATACACTACTATGATTTAATCCATTTTTTTTACAATATTGATTTAGATTTTTTATAATTTCTACAGTTCCATCTGGTTTTGTAATTTTATAAGTTGTTTTAGACAGAGTTTCAGATATTTTCTTTTTTTGTTCTTCTGATACTGGCTTGCCTTTATTGGGTGGTATTCTACCGATATTTGCTTTAGATATTTTCTTTTTTTGTTCTTCCGGCATTGGTTTTCCCTTATTGTGGGCTGGCTTTCCGAAAAGAGGATGTTTTTCGCCAGTACGACCAAAATTAGGATTTTTTTTACCAGACATATCTGCATGATTTGCAGACATTTTTTTTCTGGTTTCTTCGGATAGATGTTTACCAAACATCGGACTTTTTTCGCCAGTCAGAGCTTTAGACAATTTCTTTTTATGTTCTTCGGATTTCGGTTTACCAGTCGTCGCTTCAGATATTTTCTTTCTTATTTCTTCTGTTGGAATACCGCCTTCCCCGCCTGTAGTTTTATTAAACCCAAATAATGGATTTGTAGACGTAAACATATAAATCGCTGATTTTTCAGCCAAATTAAGTTGTTCTACAGGAACAGAACAAACAACAGAATATTCAAAGTTTTCTATTCCGTATTTATTAAAAGATCGCTGAAGATGTTTATTAATGTGTTTGTTATTTGTAAGTGAGTCAATATGTTTTCTTATCCTTTTTAAAATATTAACAGCCTGTCCGACATAAACTTTATTATTAATAATATTTTTTATTAAATATATTCCACTATACATAAAATTAATTATTCTACCTCGACGTACTCGCACATCAAGGCGAGCGCTTCATCATAGCTTCCACACTTCCAAAGTTTCTGATTGAATTCTTTTACTTGTTCGAACAAGTCCGCTTTCTTCAAAGATTTCGTTACTTGCGCCGCAAGAGCAAAAACATTACCATTTGTTCCGACCAATTTACAAGTTGGTTTACTCATGGAATAATCTCCGTAAATTGAATACCAATCCAAAAATTATGAAATCTAATCCCGTACGAAACAAAACGAAAATGTTTTCCTTCAACAATTTCATTCCAAATGAGTTTCATACAGCACCAATCAATGCCCTCAAACGAGTACGTTCTTTTCTCGCGCCAACTCCAACACCAAATCTCTGATCAAGAACTTCAATTTGTTGAGCGGGCGAAAGAAAATTTCTCGCCTGCTTACGTTGATCTGCTTTATTCTTACGGTTCTCAACACGCTTGAAAGTATTTGTCCTGGTAGGCATTTGTGATTATTCCTTTTCTTCTGTTTCGCTATCAGACCAAGTATCAGAACTTTTTCTTTTCGTCTCACACGTGTCACATAGAGTTTCTAACCAATATCGATCATCTCGAAGTATACCGGGCATTGAACACATTTCACAAGTAACCGCTGATTTTGCTTCTGCTTCGCGAATCAAAGCAGACATTTCTTCAGTTTCGGACGTCATGTAGAAGCGCAACGTCGCAAATTTACTTTTTACTTGTGACGCACAAGGATGACTCAAAAGAAACTTTTTACACCAACAAGGCTTTACTTTTGTAACTCCAAACTGTTGATGAAGAACATCGTCAAGAACAAAATTAATCCCACGAGAGATCCAAGACTTGATTCTACTGAGCGGGAGATCCCATAACTTCGCTTGGAAATATCGTTTCCAATCTTGGAGGGTTTTACATTTGCTGGGCCAACTAATAGATTTCCACTTCCACGCAAAGTGATAAGGAAGATAGTGATTAGCATAACATTTACCGGACAATTCGTGAATTCTTTCTTCACATCCGCAATTTGCACAATCAGTTGATTTATGCTCATCCAAATATTTTTGAATAAGGGGTTCAAGTTTACTGCTTAGATCATAAACAAGAGGCATCCAACCTTTACCAATACCATCAAAACCCCAACACATACAAGTTGATTGCATTGACGCAAAACGATCTCGATAGAGCAAAGGAAACTTTTTACATAATTTGTTATCCCAATCTTTATTTTTCATTTTAATTCTCCTTAATAATCACATTCATCCGCTCACCTGTTTCAACATTAACTGCCGAGATATGATTTTGATAATAGTGATCAAGTGCTGATTTACAACGCCAAGCACCAATAAGAAGCACAACAATAATCAATAAAGTTTGAATTTTCATAGCCCGTGCTCCCTATCGTGAACGTTCTTACAATTAATACACACTTTGTCATCCAAGTCAACACATTTTGAGACCGGACATTTGATTTTAATAATTGAAATATCTTCCGCGCCGCCGCAATGAATACATCTAGGACATTCGCACATTTCGTCGGACACAGAACATTTATCGCAAACCATTGGTTCCCAATTTTCATTTCCGTAGACCGTCGGAGGGGCACAATATCGATCAACTGGTTTATACATTTCTTCCTCTAATTGTTCATAATAATCTAATTTGGCGTAATAATCTTCATTGTCTGAATTGACGCAATAGCAACGTGAAATCCCGTCGCACGCATCAAACCGTTCACTTGAAACGTTCCATTTACACATATCAATTCATTCCTCCAAGTGAAAGAAGGAAATAACCTTTTGCTGTCTTCCAGGAAAGTTTTCTTGAACATCCACAAAGTCTATTCCAATAATAGATGTTGCAGAACAGAATAACAGATTTCGGGAGACGTAGAATAGTTTTCATCGTCTTTTCTTTTCTGGACAGTCGTTATTGTGACCGAGCCAGGTAAGGTCATAAGTTGAACAGACACAAGTGTCAACAGAAATATTGTTTGCGTAATCTGCGCAAAGAACAAGATAATTTCCCAGGGTAGGAAAACCATCGCAAAATCCGTTGTAATGTCCTTTACACGGACAATTATCGAATATAACATCTTGTGTAGATCCATCAGAAGCGATAATTGTGCCGATTTTCCCTTTCACGTGATTCCCAAACCCAGGATTTGACTCCTCATAAATTACGTCCCGCACAAGAACAACTCGATCCCCGATCTTCATCTGATTTTCCTTTCGATTGGAGCCGCATGTAGGTATTTATCCTACTTCCCCAAGGTACAGGCTTGGTGCATCAACTTAATGCTTATGCGGCGTTAAGTCCACAAAGTCTCTCTTATCCGAATCAAGGAAAGAAGCATCTCTTGATCTTCTTTGTCATACGTTCGGTGAGTTTCATACAGACTATTTATATCGGCCTCCGGACGATTAGGTCGATCCAAAGTATACCAGAAATATAAATCACGGATATCCTTATCTTTCTTTTTGACCGAGTTCAACTCCCTCTGTGAAAAACCTTCTTCAACCGGTTTTACATTTTCCCAATAGAAAAGAGTATGAACTCCGCCACATTCTTTCTCTACGAATTCTACGAGTAACGAGAAGCAAGCTGAAAACATTCTATGATCTGTGTCATAATATCCGGGCCGAAGATCAGTTTTTACAATATGATATCGGTGCCGTGGATCGAAACGATAAACAAACCAATATTTGATATCTTTGAAAAAGCGAACAAAAGGATACCAAACATTTGTTCTAATCTTTCTAAAGACATTATCAAGATCATCTTGACGAAGATATTCCCAAATAGAAGTCGCCCTGAAAACTTCCATTTCTTTTTCAAATTGTTCCATTGAAAACATGTTTGGCTTTTTAGACATTTTGTTTTTCCATTTGTTTTGTGATCGCACGCTTGGCACCAATGAAAGTGCGTGCTTTGTTTGCTCCGTAAATACCACGATCATCTGATCGCTGCCAATAGCATTCGGAACGATCAAAATAACCATGAATATACCAGCCGGGTTTATATTCAATGGTAAACATTTTTGTTTCTTTCGAGTGGTGCCCAAAATCAGAGTCGAACTGATAAGGTATTTCTACCGGCAGATTTTAAGTCTGCTGCGTTTGCCAATTCCGCCATATGGGCATTAAATCAAACAGAACCAATTCTTTTTTTATTTTTCCATGTTGGAGTTTGGCTATGACAATTAGGACATAGATATCTTAAATTTTCTTCTCTTTCGTCTTTGTGAATACCATTAATATGATCAATTTCTAAAACTAACTTTAAATCTCTCCACTTATTATTACCGCACCACAAACAAACTTCATTTTGTTTTTTAAGTATTCTTCTATATTTTTCGAAGCGAGGTAAATCACTCCATTTTAAAACACAATATAACTTTTCTCTTTTGTCTTTAGAAACTTTTACGGCCTTTTTTCTATCTTTGTCGTCAAAAATTCTTCTATTCTTGTCAAACCCTTTTTTGAACGGAATTAAAGTTGGAGTGGGTTTTCCTTTCATCAGCAAAGAAACTTTCTTATTTATTTCATCTCTTTTATCTCTGGTGGAGAAACCTCGGGCACAAGAAGCGTCACAAAATCTACCAGAGCCAAACATTCCATCACAATCTTTGTTACAATATTCGCACTTCATTTACGAACCCTCAGTGTATAATTAGTTTGTCGCTACACTGAAAGTTCTTTTATCTTACTTCACCAAACTCCTCACCACATTCAACAAATGAACCAAATGTTCTTCTTTGATCTCGTCCGGAAAATCATTCAACCAAAGTAATGATCCTTCTGGATGGGACTTTACCACATCTAGCAACTGGTTTCCAAAACTTTTCCATTCAACCAATTTATTTCTTTGAACAACCAATTGAATTTCTTTTTGAACTTCGGGAGATAATTCTTTTTCTTCTTTCCCGCCGCGCGACATTATATTTTTCTTTCTTCGAATAATGCGCCAAATTGGATTCGAACCAATGACCTGAAAATTATAAATTTTCTGCTCTAACCTGCTGAGCTATTGGCGCTCAAATTTTAATAACAATCGAAATCTAACTCCCCGTCCTCACGAACAATCTTCCGAATAACTTTTACTTCCCAATTATTTCTGTTTACGCTTCTTGGAACTTTTCCTTTCATCCAAGCAGAACGAAGAAAATCTTCATTGATCTTAATCATATCAAATGATTTACAAGAAACTGGTATCTCAAATTCAACAGCCTTATCCCGCCAGGTGAAACCTTCCATTCCACTCCAAACAGTTGAAACATGACGTTCCGACATACGAAGAAGAAGAAAACAGGACAATATTAATTGTTTCATGTATCACCACAACGCTATCTTAAACTTTATCCATCTCTTTGATCTACACCACCAAGAATTGCACAATCGACATTCCATCATATGCTCGCGTAATCTTGTATGGCTTTTAATTAACTCTCCTACCGGATCTGGATCCGAATTTGCTGGACGACAAGCAACGCCGCCCATATAACTTTTGAAATATTCCTCAACTCTTTTTTGTTGATCCATTTATATATCCCAAACTCGTTCTTGGTAACAATCATCGCACAAAAAAACTTCGATCTTTTTGTTATTAATCTCTTCGCTATATGGACAAAGAGTTGCTTTTACGTTTTCGTCTGTACCGCAATCGTCGCAAACAATAATCTGCGAATCTATAGAATGTTTATTGTTTTTCATTTCGGTTCTCGACAACAAATTATAAACCAACTTGATTTACAATTTGTACATCGTTTAACGTGTTCTCCGTCGTCCTTTTGCTTAATAAGAACAGTTGAACAATTTGGACATTTCATTCGTCATCCCAACAAGCAGGCCCAGAATGATTTTGAAATCTAAGTTGAGATTGATACAACATTTCTCGGAGATCTCTAACTGCTTGATTCAACTCTCCGACAGACATTTCTTCTGGGATACGAGTTGTTGCGTTATATTCTCTTGCGACGGCAAAATCATTCTTAACTGATTTGGAATTCATTTATTTCTCCTTTTGTTTGCCCAGCCTCAAAAAATTATCGTCTCATCCAACCATGCTTATTATCGTAAATCAAATCAGGCTCGTCTCTAATCCCTTCAATCTTCAACGAAAGGAGAGGAGACAATTCTCTACCACATTGTGGAGTTAGGCAAGTTGGACCAACATTATCTACAAATACTTTCGTCCTTGAAAGATCATTAAAGAACAATTCTTTCTCTCCGCATTGTTCACAAAGAAAAGCCATCGCGGGCATTTGTTTTTCTCCTTTTGATTATTCTCTCACTACTTCCAGATACGCAACAATCCATTCAGCGGCTTTATAGTGTTCATTGTATTCAAAGAATAACTTTCGTTCGTAAGCTTCTTCTGAAGGGGTATTGCCTTGCATTGCGAATAGTTCCGCTTTTCCAGAATATACCACAATAGAATCTGAATTACGATTCTCCGAGAAGCTAACTTTCTTTCTCGTCTCTAAATTCCACAAGCAATACCCTTACTCTCTGCAATTAGAATAGGCTTCCAAATAAAGTTCCTTATCTGGATGCATAATATTTTCAACCATAAACACAATCGCAGCAGCGGTACTCATCTTGTTTCGATTAATCATTTATCTTCTCCTTCCGAAATATTACAAACGGAGCAAGGACAATCAAACTCTTCCTCTATCCGAGAAACAAAATCATCCTGTTGTTCCCATCGTCGATCAACATCGTACCAGAAATCCTCGAAATCATCAAGAATATCAGACATTGGTTAATTCCTCACAAAGTCAACTATGATTTGTCCAACAAGAACGATAACGGAAAAAAGAACGACAAGAGTTAGAAACATTGTTTACCTCTTTTGTAGATTGCGCTTCATATCAGAAATATCATTTCTAATATTCAACAATTCAGTTTTGAAAAACCGATCGTGCTCATCGCGAAGAGTGAAAAGATTCTTTTCGAGATCAAGAACTCGATCTACCAATTTATTAACGACGACCCCCAACAATTCATTAACAGTTTTAGAATCCATCATTGTCGCCTTCAATCGGTTCGTCTACATCAGACTGATCATATCCACGAAGTATCTCTGGACGATAACGAGAAAGTTTTACTTCTCGGCATTGATCACAAACACGGCAAAGGGGTATGTTTTGTGCGTCATGCTCCCACCATGATTGATTTCTTTCACATTCGTGATGATCAAGATTAATCATTTTCAGCCCTCCCAAGTTAGTGGAAGATTTCCTTCAATATCAAACGCATAATCAGCAGACTTTGGAAAAGATTCATCATACCAACAAACAACCTCATGATACGTTCCAAAGTCATGGGCAAAAGATTTAACCGAAAGTCTTGCTCCTTCTGGTTCGGGACCAAACTTCTTCTTTAGAAGATCAAGATAACGTTGGGACTCTTCTCTTGCCTTTTCTAAATAATCATCCTCTCCGACTTGAGCGCAAAATTCATTAACTGGACTTGAACCGAGAGTAATATAATCTTTCATTAGTTCCTCACAAAGTCAACAATGATCTGTCCAACGAAAACGAGAGCAGAGAAAAGAACAATGATATCCATAATTTGTTTCCTTTATGCTGAAAAAACAAACGGATTTGATGCGCGATAACTAAAACACTTGTGCGGACCGACGACTATGTGATCAAAAATAGTAATATCAAGAAGCTTTCCGCATTGTATCAAACGTTTAGTTATTGCATCATCTTCGTTGCTTGGCGTAGGATCTCCGGAAGGATGATTGTGGGTAAAAATAATTCCACTTGCTCCCAAATGAACAGCGGCTCGAAAAACAATTCTCGGATCAACAACGCAAGAATCAATTGCGCCAACTGCTGCTTCGACATAACCAATAATGCAATTTTTTACGTCAAGAAGAAAAACCAAAAACTTTTCTTGATCAATACCGTTCGTTAGTTGTCTTGAAACTTGAGCAGCAATTTCCGGTGCCGAAATTGGTGTAGAATATATCTCTGCATTTTCACATACGGTCATTCTTTGGCTGCGTATCTCAAACTTCTTGATTGTTTTCATTTGAGATCTTCCAATCCTTGACTAACTCATTGTCAGTATTAATAAAACCACCGGAAACACACATTTGTAAATGTGAACTAATCCAAGCTTTATCAACACCAAAATAACGCTGATCGCCACATCCCAAAGTAACAATCACAATTATCGGTGTAGTAACGCGCGGATCTTTTTCTTTGGTTTCAATACGGGATGCGATTTGATTACCGTGTTTATGACACATATGTTTATCTGGAACAATTCTTGGTTTCATTACCAACCGCCTTCATTTCTATCGGCGCAGCGGTTACAACAATAACCTAACTCTCGATCTTTTGGAGTTAGAACATTCTCTGTTCCGCAATCCGGACAAGGAAGGTTTCTCGGATTATCTTTTGTCGCGGCGCGGAGAGCAGAATTTCCACCCGGATCTGCAAAGTCAATATCATAATCATCATCAATAAGATCATCGCCATCGTAATCATCATCGTACATTTTCAAGTCTCCTCCGTAAAAGTAATCTTCAAATTCTGCGACGGTGAATACATATCTTTTCCGTCACCACTATAATACAAAGTATTTTGATCATCAATTGTGTGTGCGTGAAGAAATGGAAGCATTGCCTTCTTGAAATCAAGCATCTTTTCAAGAGTGTTAAAGTCTCTTGACCACCATGGACCTCCAATTCTATTTTCTGGTACGCCTTGAAACCAAAAGTAAAAGCGATACATTAGTTTCCCTCGCCGTTATACAACGAAATAAAATTGTCACGGGCGAAATAAGGATTATTATTTCCGCTCATTACAATGTCAATCCACAACATTCCTTCAACTTGAAGAAACGTTAAAATGTTAAACTTATTTCGAAGATTTACCAAGCGCTTATTCAGTTCGCCATAATCAGAAGTAATCATCTTTCAATCCTCCGAAATAGTATTTGAAGTACATCCAGTTTGTCCACAGTCTCGACAATATTCAGAATCGTCAAGTGGAATCAAATCACTCTTGTCAACTTCAAATTTATGATCGTCGCCAACCATTGTGACAAAAACTCTATCTCCGTCTTTATCTTCGATCCATTTCCCATCATTATCGTCTGAATTATATGGTTCGAAATGTTTTGGATAACCCGAAACAAAGAAAGCCACACCAGGATGTCCTTTGACTTTGTAACGCATTGTCAACCTTTCTTTTTGAATGTTGGACAATCTTTTTGAATTACAAACGCTTCGAATGTTTTACCCCAACCTGATTCTGGTTGATTTTCCAAAGCATTGTAAAAAAAGGTATTGTGAAAGCCAAGAGGAATTGCCGGGCCGGAAAATACAGCATTGAGATTATCAATATAGTTGCCTTTGGTCTTTCCACAAAAACAAGAACGCTCTTCAAAAAACATTCGAAAAACATCTTTACATTCGGTACAATAGAGAAGCTTCATTTGCAGCGTCGGTTTAATTCTTTCTTAATTTCTCGGGTGGCTTTTGCGGGCAGATCATTAATCAAAAGTGGGCATCCTATAGCACTCCAAATGTTGCAGTGTCAAACTCGGGTCGCTCTTTACTGCACATAGCGTAATATTGTAGCCCAATGGTTTTGAACAAATTGGACAAGGCTCTTTAGCCGTTGCGTGTGTCGGCGGATAATCTGAATTAGGATCAGAAAATCCAAGATAAAGATTATCCATTTGTTTTTTCTTCCCTTTCGTCAGGAACTACCAAATATCTTCAGCAACAAAATTAATCAGATCCTTTTCAATTCCAACGGCAATAATATCAAGACTTGGCTTGATCTCTTGATCAAAGATCAACTTTCCAAGACAACGATTAGCTTCTTCAACATTGCCTTCTGAAATATGTTTTTGAACCAAAGCAACGCCTTCAATCTTCACAGTCTTACTATTCGAAGTCTTTTCAACCAGAAACTTCCGAATATTCTTTTCGGATTTGATTTGTCGCGTGGTCTTTTCATAAGAACGAAGAGCAGAAAGATTCTTCTCGTCGAACCATTCTCTAGCCTTATTCAATTTGCGAAGATCATTGTTGAGATTATTAAAGCGCAATTCAAGTTTCTGCGCTTCTTTGATGGTTAGATTCTGTTGCTCCAACATAGCAATAACATTGGAAATCTCTTTTTCAATGTTTTCAATGTGTTCTTTTTCTGAAAATTGAAACATTGTGTTTACTCCGTTGGATTTTTGTTTAGGATCTCGGTCCGCTCCACTAGAGAGCAAGGAAGGTGCCAAGCCACAATTTCAAGGGGTTAGGTCCGTGGCACGAAAATCGCGTATGATCCGTGAGTCACGACGCGGGGCGTCATTGCGTGGTAGTATAAGCCCACGGAATCGTTAGGGAATCCGGAGTTCAATTTTAATGTTTAGCGGGCCGGAACAATTATTCATTCCAAATCAATCCTACGTTTTTAGCCCAGCATTCAATATGAAACCATTGATATACGTCTTCCAAACCGTCTCTTTTTTCCCAGAATCTAACAATTATTATATTATCAAAATCTGAATGACTGCAATAATCTGAACAAAATATACATTTAGTCCGCGCTGATTCTAATTTAATTCCAGATTGTTCTTCGAAACAATCTCGACAAAACCACATTTTATATTCAACGTTGCCGATTAGAGGTTTTTGTACGTATAGTCCAATAGCAATCAATTTTTCTTTGGATGGTTTCTTTTCACAGATAAAACAGGTACTCATAATGATAACGATCTTTGCGACGGCGACCTAGAAAAGAATTAAAATCAACGATCAATGATAACAGTTTCTTACTTCCAAACGTTCGTCATTCTGCAAACAGCCAATCTTCTCCGGCTGTTAATTTCCAACAGTCAATACATATTTTAATTGATTTATAGGCTCGACCGACGACAGCAACTTTTTCTTTGAATAATACCGCTTTATTTAGATAAGTTTCAGCAAAGGTTATATGTTTGGCGTCATTCCAGATGTATTCTCTACAAACAAAACAAACCGGTTCTGTTGCTGTCCAGGTTATATCTTCTCTAGTAATCATTCGAATCCTTCAATGCAAAATTCTTCTCCGGCCGTTTCACGCCAACAAGGCGGGCAGAAATAAAGAAATTTAGTTCGCTTAGTAATAAGCGTCGCCTCAGTTGTGAAGTGAACATATACAAATTTATCCATATTTTTTCCACTATTAATATTTAATTTCTTTTTGCACACAAAACAAATACCAGAATTAAGATCTTCTTGACTAATCATACAATCCCAATATCCCGATCAAAGCAAGGCTTACAAATCTTCCACCAACCATGATTGTTACTCCAGAATTCTACAAATACCACATCATTATCTGGCTTATCATACCAAGGAATAAGTTCTAATTTCTTCCTACAAATAATACATTTCTTAAACTTATCTTCTTCATCGATCGTTTCTAGATCAAGGCAATCGTTATGAAAATGATAATCGTAGGCGCCTGCAAATGTTCTATAGACCCTGAAATCTGTGTCAGTTGCTATTGTCTTCTCTTCACAAACAAAACATTTCTTATCAGATATTCTATCGATCATCGGAAAACATGTATTCTTCGCCGGCTATTTCTTTCCAGCAATTAATATGAAACTCAACGTATTGGTACATGCCTTTTCTGATTATCTGATTGTGATCTTTACAAAGAGATATTTGCATTGAATAAGTCATCTTCTTTATTTCTTTATTGCAGTGAAAACAAAGAGAAAATCCTTTTGCGTCTGTATCTTTTGTTGTCCTGATAACATCATCAATGGTAATCATGTTTTGCGGGCCGGCAAAATAATACTATTCATTTGGATCAAATCCCAGAACAGGACAACGCCAATGTTTACTTACTTTTACTATTCCTTTGTGACAAGAGATACAGAACAAGACACAATGTATATTTAATCTATCTATCTCTGGTAATTCAGCAAGAAGTCTCCACTTGTGTCTACAAATGATTTTCACAGGGGTTCCTTGCCTTTAATCTATTTGTTTCGTTGTATTCTCTAAAGGAGAACGTCCAAGTATTCCATCCGGATCGAACGCCGTCAGATAGAGCAGAACAATTTTTACAGATATATCCACACTTTGTAGGTGATCGTGCAGGTTCCAAAGCATAGATTTCCCATTGATGTAGAATGTTTGGATCTGGAATATATCTAAATAACCAACTGACCGTTCTCCAAAGATTCATGATAACATCTTTCTTTTGTTTAATATTGATAGTTATGCGCCGCTCTCACTCACCAAAGGAATGTCGATCTCCGAATACCAACAATCTTTACAAACCCTATAATAATGATTGTCCTTAAGTATATCCACGAAAACCTTAGGTAATTTGGTCACTTCGACGCTATAAAATGGTTTCACAGCAACTTCACAAAAACAAATAGCACATTTAGAAATCTCATTAGCGCCAATCTTATACCAAACAAGATTATCTAACTCAAAACAATCTTTATGAAAATAATTATATTGGTGATTGCGGGCGGCATAAACAGTAAGGAGAACATCCTGACGAGAGGAACCGGAAATATTATAATCTATACCCGGTATCTCTTCTTCACAAACAAAGCAATCGACCATTATCTTGTCTCTGTTCAATTTTCAGAAAGGATTGATACTTGGATACCAATTTGTCCTGAAAACACCGTATAAGTCATTTCTGTGCGTTACAGAAGGTTTCTGAATACATCTCAGGACCTATTATTTGAATATACAAAAAGTATTAGTAGTGCAACCATTACTATCGGATATAGAATTAAGAATAGAATTTCCATTAGTATGCCGGGCTCCGGAACATTTCTAAATCTATCCCAGCATAGCATAGATTCCTGGGATCTCCAAAGAAAGTTTATCGGGAGAGCTGAATAATACTGTTATATAGTTGTATAGCTATGATCTATTAATATAAAATGTTATGATAGACTGAATATCATGAGGATTAAATTTCTTTTCCTTGATCCACTGAAATATAGTTTGTTTACTACGATTGAAAAGTTTACATAGAGTACCTGATGTTACTCTGAAATATACAGTATCAGACTTACCATTTTTATTTCTATTCCGTTCCCATTTTTCTTTAATAGTATGTTTCTTGAAATCTTCAACATCTAGAAATTCTGTGCTGTCCTGAAGATCTTCATGATCGTATTCATCAAAATCAAGCTTTTTCATAGATATACATATGCATGACTATAGTTAAATAGTCTTTTATTCTTGATCTAAGTTATGTTAAGCTAAGGGCGGATGGGAGGGGAAGTAGATAATTGTTCTAGTTAGATCTGTTTGAATGTTAAATTGTATATTAGTAGGATCTCCTAATGAGCGTAGCGAATGAGAATATATAATAGTAATAGCACGCCAAACAAACATTAAAAATTGTTTGATGACTGAAAAATGAAACTATTTGTTGCGATTGAAATATCAAAATTATGTTTATATTTAATAATTAAACCTGCTTGGGGTTCAAAAATGGACAATAGGATATCTCAACACCGTCTGCCTTCCGCATCATTTTGGCGAAGATTTGTTTGCTAAACAGCAATTTAAAATTGTTTCATGATCACCTCCTAGTTGAAAAGTAAAATTGTTCTAGATAAACAGAACTAAAGGATCCCAATATCTTTGGATACTGGGATCGTCTAGATCGGCTTAACCTCGTGAGCCCGAGCAGACCAAGTTCGCATTGCATGCCGGACAATGCATCAATTGATAAGGAACGTTGAAAACTTGCCCGCATGAAGCACGAGCACAAAAATAAGAATAGATCGTCATGGAAAACCTTTCTTGTTCGCCTCAAACATTAATTGTTTGAGCGCCCGGGAAACAAAATTGACGTAGGTAGCTAAAGCCGCAAGTAGCCAAAGATGTTAATTCATCCCAAGCTCTAGCCTTTACCGCTACTCCGACCTACATCAAACCCTAACAGAATGATCTAATAGGATCACTAGATCATACTGGTAAGGTGTGGATCCCAGGATAATCCCAGGATCCACAAACCCCTATCTATGCCTGCGAAGCCCGGAGTTGCTCGATCGCAGCCATGAGAGCCACAACGTCACCCGAGCCCTTCAGCGCCTTGCGCGCCGCTTCCTTAGCGGCCTTCACGTCGGGATCAAGCGCCTTCCGACCACGCTGCGAGTGTGGCGCATCGGAGAGCAGATCCGCGATATCCAGGGTGTCATCCGCCAGCGCATGCTGTACAAGGCGAGCGACAACCTCGGGAATGGCCACCTTATACTGGCTCGCGAATCCCTTGACCTTGCCCGTGTTGTCCGTTCCCATAGCCTCGAAAATCGTCATAGTCTTTCCTTTGGTATGACCCTGCTCTGTTGCAGTGTCGATTGTACTAGAGTCTATTGCTACTGCCATGCCAACGTCTAGCCTTGTAATCATTAGGGATTGTTTGATCTATCTGGCATTCCTTGCAAACGAACAGAATCCCTAGGGATATCAACCGAGTAGCTTTATCCTGGATAGGATCCATATGTCTCGTATGGCGTGCGTATTCTGGTGCAACAAGCGCTTTAGACTAGAAGTCTAATGATATCCGACACTTGACCTTATGCGTTACGATCTGACACGTATGTCGCGTGATCCGTTGACAATATGTCACAATGTGAAGATTGTTTAATGATTACGGGGGACTGACTCTATGCGTTACGAACAGACCCGAGAGTCCGGGAGTGTAGAAAGCAGAGCTAGCAAGTAGTGTGCCATGGGTTGATAAGGGAAACCCTTACAATATAAGGTGAAAATGACCTGTTCGTATATGCGGGCTATAAATTCAAAATAATGATTTTAGTATACAAAACATATTTATTAATTATTCAGTTTGTAGTATAATGTAATGTATGGCAACAACTAAATGTAAATTGTGTACTAAAACATTTATTAAAGATCATCATAATCAACTTTATTGTTCTGTAAATTGTAGAGCGAATAAGAAACCCGGACATTTATCTCTCAGATTTAATGTACTGTTAAGAGATAAATTTAGATGTGTATATTGTGGTGAAAGTAGCATAGAAAATGATAAAAAATTACACGTTGATCATATTATTTTAGAATCATTAGGCGGTCCATATATTATGGAAAATTTAATTACTGCATGTAAAGATTGTAATCTCGGAAGACACATTTTACAATTACCCGCGGATATATTAACCAGGCTGTATAAAAAGATACAATAAATATTAATTATCCGAAAACAAAAAAATATTTTCGGCAATCAATTCTAAAAAAATAGGGGCTGGGTATATTTCTTTTCTTTGAAAATGTATACCTCTCTATGCTATGCTATCTGCATGTTCAGAATACTATTTTGCTTTCTTGTTTCTTGTTCGTCACGTTCTCCAGAAGAAAAAAGATCTTGGAATCTTTGTCCCTCTCCTGAGGAGGTCAGAGGCGACGCTACAACTTGGAGCGCCCGTAGAACTATCTATGCTGTCGTCGGTAAGCCACTTACCTTTATTGGATTGGTAAATGATATTTCGGACCAGTGGGGCACCGCTCGCGGACCTACGCTACATCTAGGAAGTCCTGATGTGTCCACTAATATGTCTCAGATCTATGGACATCTTCCAGAAGAAATTGAAGAACTGACTCCGGTACTCAGAAAAAATGAAAAGATTAAAATTTCTGGGATCGGAGTAATGGGTTGTTTCAAACCGGTCAACAGATATACTATTGTCATGGATGTTTTTGATTTGGAAAGAGTTCCATGATTACCAGAGAAGATGCCGTTCTTTGGCATCATTGTTTTATTTGCAAATCAAAGATAGAAGGTAATCAAACGGCCTTTGAGTTGCGTAAAGGAACGTTAAATCCTGCCGGTGTACTTCTCGTTGGTTATTGGAGAAAAGATATACAGGGTATCGTTGATGGAAATGTTTATTTTCATGAACATTGTTTTCTTGACGTAGCCGGCGCAGAATATGATTTTGCAAGTAATGAAAAATGTCGATTTCGTATAAATGAATAATCACAAAAGACAAGAAGCACTTGATAAATTCTGGAATCGTTGTTGTTTTTGTGAAGAATTGGTAATTAAACCAGATGTTTGTGTCGTCGTGCCTCCCATTTGGATGAAACTCTATTTTCATCGAGAGTGCTTCGCTGGTTCCGTTGGTTTTGTTGTTCCCGAAAAAGATGTTGCACATGGAGGCGTAAAGGGGCAGCTATGTCAAATATGTTTGGATAGAATAATATATCCAATGTTACCGATTGAAATTATTGATCTTACTCGTTACGTTGTTCTATTTCGTTTTTGTCCTTCCTACAAAAGAAAGTTGTGGAAACCCTGACTTTCTATGTTAGAATTTGTTTGGTCGACACGCTGTGTTGATCTGGAAAAAAAGAAATGTCAAAAACTGCTCGCAAAGGAATCCGTTTGTCAAAGACTTCGAAAGAAGATAGTATGTTTCGTTATGCTGCTCGTCCACGGACGCAACATTATCGCCCCTCTGGCGTGCATGTAGATTTTCAATGTCTGGTGACGTCGCCTGAAACTGCGGAGGCGCACAAATTTCTCAAGGCTGCCGCCGCGCTTGAAGGCGTACCGATGGTTCGTTTGCATAAACTGTCTGCTGCTACCAAACGTCGCCTTAAGGAAGTTATCGGAGACAACAAAGAACTTCCCGCCAAAGAATGTAAATCGTTGATGGATACTATGCTTGATTGTGTGCGTCCAAACTATAACGACTGAGGAAAAGAAATGAAACGTCTTCAAAATAAAAGTACAGGAAATCTTTCGAAAGTTCTTTCTGATCTAAATGAAGAAGTAGAAAACCTTCGTAAAGAAAATGAAAGATTAAAAAAACAAAATCCGGTTGAAGTTAAAACGGACGGATTAGAAAGTCTTCTTGGAGAATATGTTCAATTATGGTGTCTCAATTATATTTATTCAGGTAAATTGATTGGAGTAAATACAAACGATATTGTTCTTTCGGAAGCGGTTGTTGTCTACGAAACAGGTAAAATGACTGATAAACAATTTAAATTTGCCGAACCTGTTGCGTCTGAAGAATTGTTTATTCGGACGGCATGTATTGAAAGTTATTCTTTAGCGCCGCAATTGGTGAAATAATATGATTTTACGTTCACAAAAGCAAAAATGGTCTCGGTCTCGGTCTGGGTCTTGGTCTGGGTCTCGGTCTTGGTCTGGGTCTCGGTCTTGGTCTTGGTCTTGAAATTTTTTTGCGAAAAGGGTAATATATGCGTCCGGAAACTCAAAAACAAATTGTTAAAGCTTTCTCAATGATGTATGAGGATAGTGATATTCCATTGGAAGAATTGATTAATAAACTTCAGCACCTGAACGGGCAGAAAAAAGAAGAATCAGCCCACAGAGATTATTCTCGGGTTAAAGGTTCTTCAATTATTTCTGATGATGTAATGCTTGCTGTGTTTGAAAAAAATGTACCTCTTCGTTTAGGCCAGATTAGGAAAGGCTTGGGCATGAAATTTAAAGAACATGTTGTTCAGGATAAACTGAGAAAACTTATTTCTTCTGAAAAGATTCGTAGAGTTAAAATTAACTCACATTTACATACTTTTGTTTTGGCGTAAAATATGAAACTTGTATATCGGTGTGCGTATTGTCAAATCAATATTTTTGATGCAGCCCAAGATGTTTGCTGTAATACTCCGGTTAGAAAGCATACTTGGAGGATACAGGAAATTCCAGAAGAAGAAGAAAAAAATAAAATTAATTATTTGAAAGAAGTTATTTATGTATGAAACAATTTATTTTATTCAAAAAAATGATGTAGCTTACTTTTTTTCGCATCGGTTTTGTATATTGGAAGAACATCAAAAAACTAAAAAATGTAAGAATAAAAAATCAAAAGAATTAAAATTACGTGCTTGTTGTGAATCAAAAATTAGTGCTATGGGAGTGATCTGATGGCATTTCAATTCCGAGAACGAAATGATTCTTCTTTTGCCTTCCGCGGTTTCTTTGGTGTTGCAATTTTTGATGCCAAGCATGAGTCCAACGTTGGGGTTCTATGGCGTTCCGCTTCGGTTTTTGGTGCATCATTCATCGCTACGGTCGGCGAAAAAAGATATAAGACAATGAAATCTGATACGATGAAATCGCATCGCCATATTCCGCTTTTTCATTATAGTGATATTACGGATCTTCGTTCCCATCTGCCCAAAGGTTGTAAACTGGTTGGAATTGAATTGAGTGAAACTGCTTCACAACTTCAAGATTTTACTCATCCACAACAAGCATTATATCTTATGGGTGCAGAGGATCATGGTATTCCGTTTCACGTACTTCAACAAGTAGATTGTGTGGTTAAGATTTCTACGTTTCGTAACGTGTCTTTAAATGTCGGCGTTGCGGGAAGTATTATTTGCTATGATAGAACTCTAAAACAGAGGACAAATGGAACAAGAACTTAAAACGATAAATTACTTTAATACAGAAGAATTTTTACAAAATGAAATAACTTTTAGGTTGTATCAGCAATTCAAAGAAACAGGGAAACCGTTTTTTAATAAAAATTTTAATGGTCTTGTTGAGGATTTTGAAAGTTTCTGTGCGGAGTTAGAACACTTAACAGCTTTCAGAAAAGTCGCTGACGTTACTAGCGAAGACGATTTGACGAGAATATATTGTACAGATCCTAGAAATCTAATTGAATCTGAACCCGTTCATTTTGTTTCTATTTATGCTCCCAATGATAATAAAATAACAATGGGAATGGTGACTAACGACGCCGAGTTACTCGAAAAAGTATCCCAGTTTTGTAATTCTAAATTTCAAGAACTCAAAAAAGAGAAACAAATTCATATGATCGCTCCCGATGAATATTCGGAGCAAACTTCATTGTATCCTATGGGCGAGGTTTCTTGTCCGTTGATTCGTCAAAATTATAGTGATGATGTTCTGAAAAAGGTGGATTTTGTAATTAAAGAATTAAATTCAGAAAATCCAATCGGTAGAATGGTTTTGGTTGATGGTTCTCCTGGAACGGGTAAAAGTTTTTTAATTCGTGGGATTCTTAATGAATTGAACTTTGGGACTTGTGTTCTTGTTCCTGTTTCGATGCTGGAAAGTCTGGATAAACCTACTTTGATTCCGCTTCTTCTGAAAAATAAAAGAAAGACTGGTAGTAGATTATCAAAGGTTATTTCTCCCAAAAATATAGATTCTTCTTCTGAGAAATCAAAACCAATTATTCTTATTATAGAAGACGCAGATAGTGTATTGGTTCCTCGCGCCGCCGACAATATGTCGGCTATTAGTTCTCTTCTGAACTATACCGATGGAATTTTTGGATCTTTGTTTGATCTCAGAATCGTTGCAACGACAAACGCTAGTCGAGTTGAAATCGAGCCGGCCTTGTTGCGTCCAGGAAGACTTTTGAAACGAATTCATATAGATACTCTTTCTGCTAAGAAAGCCGAAGAAGTTTATTTCAATTTGACTAGTGAAAAGAGAAAATTTGAAAAAGATATTTCGTTGGCTTCTGTATATTCGTTGTCAAAGGGTGCGGAAATTGATGAAGACGTTGAAGAAGAACATCAAACAGTCGTTGGATTTTAAATATTTTTTGTTTCTAAACTCTTGTAGAGGAGGTGATAATGATTGAAACAATGTTCGCATTTCTTTGAAACGCTATCTGAAGATCATCGATATTTTGTTGATTCTTCCGAAGACGGTAATTGTGTATTATGTTTAATAAACAGAAAGGGTCCGATGACTCAAGAAGAAATTGGTGAATATATGGGATTAACCAAAATGAGGATCTCACAAATACAAAAATCAGCACAAAAAAGATTTTTGTCAAAATTAAATGGAGTTAAAATAAAAAACTAAAAATTTTAATAAAATGAAAGTATATGTTTATATTATAACTTCGCCTTCTGGGAAAAAATATATTGGCATAACTAATAATATATCAAATAGAAAATCTGCACATAAGCACAATACATTTAAAACTAATATAAAAAGTAAATTATATGACGCAATGAGAGTATACGGATTTGAAAATTTTGTTTGGGAAATATTTTCTATAGAAGATAGTTGGGAAAATGCCTGTAAAAAGGAAATAGAATTAATAAAAGAAATGGATACTATTAATAGTGGATATAATATTTCTTTTGGTGGTGAAGCTGTTATGGCCGGGAGACATCATTCCTTGTCTACTGTAGAAAAAATGAAAAAAGACATTAGAAGGTCGCATCCTGGTAAAGAAAATGGAATGTTTGGAAAGAAGATTTCCGAGGAACATAAGAAAATAATATCTGAAGCGAATAAAGGTAAGGTTTTGTCCGAACAAACAATACAAAAAATAAAGATTAAAAGGAAGGATCAAATATTTTCTGAAGAAACTAAGCAAAAAATATCCAGATCTCATATTGGTTTAAATGCTGGAGATAAAAATCCAATGTCTATAAAGTCTATCTCTGAGAGATATGATTGTTCTACAGAAGAAGCAAAATCTATAAGATTAAAGATCTTAAAAAGAAAATGAAGTTATTTAGTTTAGGAGATTAATTTTATGTTGTGTTCGTAATAGAATAATGTGTTTGACGTGGACGTTTCCACAATACAAGGAGAAGAAGATGGGTTATGTAGATCAAGTAGTTCAAAAGATTACTACCGAAAAAGAAGCACAATACGTGATTGCTGCTTTGACTGAAAAGTTTGCTACATCGGCAGCCGTTGAAACGCTACGTGAAGAAGGACGTTTTCAAAAGCGTACCTGGCGTGCGGTTGCTTTTCACACCGCAGGAAATTTGCTTCGATACGGCCGATCTCGTCGTACGCAATGGTAATTTAAAAAATAAATATTGTCGTTTGGTCCACATTGGCGCTCTGTTCCTTTGTGGACTTTTTTTTGGAAATTGCCTATTCGATGTGTTAGAGTGTGATACACCTCAAGAGGCAAATAAATGAACATTATTCACGGCCCCGATTTCAAAATGCATCTGATTCTTGATAATTCCATTTTTCAAAATGTCTTGAAAGATCTTGAAAATAGATTCGAGAATGTGTGCGTCTCCGATGAGAAACCCCTATTTATGAATGAAGGAAAAATTATTTGGGATACTGGCGGCTCTCTTCTTGGAAATGATATTAAATTTTCTTTCAAGTTATCTGATGATGTTTCGTTGATTTGCAGATCTCAACATTGGGATGCATTTAAAAATTCTGTTGCTTCTATGGCGCAAAAAGAATGTAATGGTTATTTTAAACTTCATTCGCATATGTTCGTTCTTTGTCTTACCGAAGAACACGCCGCTCGGCTTATGACTCAAATAATTAAACATTCCGGTCGTTTTGACCAAATTGCATCGACTACTCTGGATCGAGTACTAGCGGTAAATCTTTCATGATGTTTCCTATTGAACGAAAAGCATTTATTGAATATCTTGATCCTGGTAAGGTTAAAATTACGACACCACTTCGCCAAAGAGAATTTGAGTTGGAAGTACATCAGATTATTGATTTGATCAATTTGAAAATAATACCGATCGGCAAGGAATATGATAAATTTTATGCCGTAGTTAACAGTTATGAAGGTTCGTTGTCGTTAGAAATTTTTGCTAACGGTCGCCATATGATCGGCGAGATCTGGTTTGTTGATAACAACAAACTATTTAAATCAAAAATTTTAGAAAATGATCGAAATTAAGAATATTGAAAAAACAAAATTAAAAGAATATGCTCTTTTAAAAACGATAGAGAAATTTTCGAATATTAAAAAAAATATTCGAATTATATTTACTAATCGTCTAACATATTACGGCAGATATACATATCTTTGTAAAGAAAAAAAACATCAGATAGAAATTTCTACAACAGTATTTCAATATGCTGATCGAAATGCTCGAATTTATGAAATGATTGGATCTATTTTGCATGAATTGAAACATGCCGAACAACAAGAAAAAATGGGTAGTCCGAAAATGATGAGCAAACAATATCATAAAAATAATAGGATTAAGAATTCTGGAGCGGCTGATTTTTTTTCTATTTGCGAAAGTGAAGCGCGGATCGCCGAAGAAATAAATCTAATGCCCGCAACGGATTATTATTGGAAATGCTTGAGTAAGCTGGTAAAGTGAGTCTGTCAGTTGGAAATGAACTTCTTTATAAAAAAGAAAGGTTAAAGATGTCGACGTTGAAAAGTAAACTTCTTGATTATGCTAAGAACGAATTGAACGTTTTGTTTGTGGGTACTCATGGTATTGGAAAAACTATGAGTGTAATGGAAGTTGCCCGAGAACTTGATTTGAAATTTAAATATTATTCGACTTCGACACTCGATCCGTGGGCGGATCTCGTCGGCGTTCCGGTTCCCGACAACGAAACAAAAACGCTCGATTTCTATCGTCCTAAAGATCTGGAAGATGCTGAGTTTGTTTTGTTTGACGAACTCAATAGAGCCCATCCGCGCGTGTTGAATGCTGTATTGGAGATAATTCAATTTAAGTCAATCAACGGTAAAAGGCTTCCTAATCTGAAAATGGTTTGGGCTGCGATTAATCCGCCGGGCGGACAATATCAAGTAGAAGATTTAGATCCAGTTCTTGTTGATCGTTTCCACGTATACGTTGAGATGAAAGCAAATGTGGATCCTAAGTATCTTAAAACAGTAATGAAAGAACAGACCGCAGAGGTTCTTACTCATTGGTGGACCAATGATCTGGACGATAAACAGCGTACTTTGGTTACTCCCCGGCGCGTAGAATATCTTGGTCGTCTAATTGATTCCGGCGTGGCCTGGCGTGACGCTATGCCGCTGGGGCATACATTTCCGGTACAAGATCTTAGTAAACGTCTTGATGCTGCAAGTTTGGGTCAATATGACGATTTGAAGGTATCAAAAGACGATATTTTGACTAGTACCGCAAAGTATGTAAAACGTCTCAAAGAAGATCCTTCTTTTGCTTTGAAAATTAAGAATTTCCTTGTCAAATTCAAAGAAGAAGAATTGTTTGAGGTTCGAGACCTTTTGGAGTTGATGCCGCCTGATATTGTTGAAAATGTAGCAAATAAGAAGTTTTTGAAGGTAAAAGTTAAGTTTAAGAAGAAGTTTGAGGATAGTGGCATTGATGCAAATAAATATCCTCGGATCTCTCGGGCGTTTAAGTTCGATAAATCAGATGAGACATTCAAGGTGTGACAATGGCCGACATTAAAGAGCGTTTCGACAAAGCAATCGATGATCTTTATGGATCAGCTTGTAACCTTGCTACGGAAGTCACAAAACTTGGTTATCCTAAATTAAGTAAAAGAGTGCCGACCGCGGCAGTATCTTGGGACAAACAAAGAAAACAAATTTGTTTCGAGTTTAACGAAGAATTTGCTAAAAAATTATCTGATGAAGAATTTTCTTTTGTGGTTGCGCATGAAGCAACGCATATGGCGATTTGTCATGTTTTTTTGATGGCTGATCGTATCAGAAAGATTAGAAGGAATTCTACGCTTTCTGAAAAAGAGAGAAATATTCAAAGCAATATTTTTATGATGAAGTCTAATGTTGCTGCTGATTGTGTCGTTAATGATGGTCTTGTAAATATTTACAAACTCAAACCACAACTTGTGGATATGGCTGTTTACGGAAAAAAGACAGTAGGCTTTGATTGTCATAATCTTTCTATGATGGAAGTTTATCAGATGCTTCCAGAAGTGAAAGAATATGTTTTTGATGTTCATGATTGGGAATCTTTCATGGATAAAGATGGCAATGTCGATAAAGATTTTGCCAATAAAATTAAAGGTTTCATTGAACGAAATCTTAATAATTCTGCTTTGTCTGATAAAGAAAATCAACAAGTGCAAGATGCAGCGGAAGCTTTTCAAAACTCTCAACAAGCGGGAGATACGCCGCTCGGTCAACGCCGTCCTGTTGTGAAGGTCGGCCGAAATTATGTTAATTGGGGCAGATTAGTTTTAGAAATTATTGATTCCAAAAAACAAGAAGATCATTGGTCTCGTCCAAGTCGAAGACTATCTGCGCTTTACCCAAAAGTTATTTTACCAAGATTCGAACCGCAGGAGATACAAACAGTTTTTGTCGTTATTGATGCTTCTGGCTCGATCAATCATGATCAATTATCTTTGTTTGTTGATGTGGTTCGCAATTCTCCGAAGCGATTTAAAATTGATGCTGTAACTTTTGACACTTCGTGTTATCCGTTAGATATTATGCAAGAAGATCCGCAAGGCGGCGGCGGTACGAGTTTTGCTTGTATAGAATCATATATTCAAAAAACATTTAAACGATATCCTCGTGTGGTCGTTTGTCTTACAGATGGTCACGGTGATTTTATTAATCCACAGCATCCAGAAAGGTGGCTGTGGCTTTTAACGACCAGCGGCTCGGATGTTTTTTGCAAAAACATGAAACATCACGATCTAAAAGATTTTATTAAATAATGAAGTTTTGTTCGAACAAATACTGTTTATTTGAAAATATCTCTCAACCAGAAGAGAATTTTTCTAAAAGAAAAGTGAGCAAAGACGGTTTAAAATCTCAATGTAAAAGTTGTATTGAAAAATATCAAAAACAATATCGTAATGAACACAAAGAAAAAATAAATCAATATCAAAAACAGTACGATCAAAATAACAAAGAGATTAAAAAAATATACTACGAAAACAACAAAGAATGTTTAAATAAGCATTCTAAAGAATATTATAAAATACATAAAGAGGACATTCGTCAACAAAAAAATCGATATTATCAAGAGAATATAAATCGCATAACCAATCAGCATAAAGAATATCAAAAAATACATAGAGAAAAAATAAATCAACGAAGAAAAGATTATCGTCAAAAAGATTTACAATTTAGAATTGCTTGTAATTTAAGAACAAGATTGTGGGAATCTATTGAGTGTGATTATAAATCTGGTTCTGCTATTAATGATATGGGTTGTTCAGTTGATGAAATGTTTAAAATGTTCGAATCGACATTTGAAATCAGCTCATTACATCCAATTCTTGGTAAGATGTCTCGAAATAACTATGGTTGGATAGGCAATATTCTTGGTTGGGAAATTGACCACATCGTTCCATTGTCTTCTTTTGATCTTTCCAACAGAAAAGAGTTGCTGAAAGCCGTTCATTATTCAAATCTTCGGCCGATGTGGGCAAGTCAAAATAGAAGTGACGGCGCACGCGGTTTATCTCGTAACAATAAATGACGAAAAAATTTCGCGTGATCATTGATTTCAATTTCACTTCCAAAAAGAAATTCGAGTATGATTTCAAATTTGTAAACATTAGTAAGCCAGGCTATGAAATTAATGCAGCAGATCTTGTTGAATATCTTAAAGAAGTTGTTAAAAACATTGAACAAAAGCAAACAGATCCAGATGATTTTTCTGTAAAGGACAATAAAGTTTATCATTGATTTTGTGGACGACTAATTAATAATAGTGAGTGTTTTGTTTCTTCTTCCTCTTCTTCCAAAAACGGATTAAATAATTTGCGTATAGCATTTGGACTTTCGAATACTCTTGCCGACATTGAAGAAAGTGGTTTTGATTTTACGTTTAAGCTTCGCCCTGGCGCGTTTGATCTGGTACAAATACTTAAACAGCAGGGGCATGTCCTTATTTTGTGGACCAGCAAAAAAAGAAGCAGTTTCAGTTCGATAAAACGGAAATCAGAAGATTTCTTTAATCTATTTGATGAAACGTATTGTAAAGAAGATTTCGAACTTATGCAAGAGATCCCTGGTTGCTCTTATCATATGTTCAAAGACATTAATAGGATTAATGCGGATTGTTTGATCGAGTCGAAAGATTCTTATAAAAAATATGCAAAGATTTTAAATTTAACTGACAAATATCTTATAATTGATAAATATCGTGAATTTTTGCTCAACAAGCCGGCTCAATGGCAGATCAAAATGGTTGGTCCTGGTATTGTCGAAAAACGTGAAAAAAGGCGGCAGCAAAAAGAAGACTGGGTGATAGATGTGTTTGAATACGCGGAGAAATTGAATAAAGATTTATCTTCCGCTAATTTAGTGATAGACTCGTTATGTGATAAAGCTACCTAAAACTATATCTTTTTCGTCTCTTGCCGATTTACATCGGTGTCCTTTCTCTTTTAAACTTTCGAAAATAGATGGGATTTATCTATCTTCTTCTTCTGTTGATACGGTGTTTGGAACTTTAATTCACGGATGTGCCCAAACACTTCTTCGATACAAAAATGACGAAATTCAGCTTGCCCGTTTCGAGCGTACTTGGAAGAAATTTTTCGGGATATACAAGAAATATCTAGATTCAGTACAAACATATAAGTATCTCGTTGCCGGATTGAATGTTCTCAATAATCTTAGAAACTTTGTTGAAAAAGAATTTGGCCCGGATTATGAGGTACTTTCAGTTGAAGAAGAATTGCTTTCTAAAGTTGAAGGTTCAGATTTAAAATTTAAAGCGTTCGTCGATCTTGTACTTTTAGACAAACAAAATGACCGTTTGGTTATCCTTGATTTAAAGTCTTGTGCTAATAGTTTTCAGTTTAAAAAATATGCGGGTAAAGAAAAAGAACGACAACTTGTTTTCTATAAACATTTTTACTGTCTCAAGCATGACCTAGATCCAAAAGACGTTCAAACGATTTTCCTTTTAATGGAAAAAGATCCAAAGTCTAAGAATCCGGTTGGTCTTCATAAAATTACTTCGGGTGGCGTGAAAGTCAATAATCATCTCAAGATCTTAGACGAATCTTTAAAAAATTTAGTTGAGATGGAAATATTCCCGAAGAATAGGACAGGTTGCCGTTGGTGTCCCTATAAACAATCTGGTGATTGTGTTGATCAAGGTGCTGGTCGTTGGAATTAGTTATTCTTCGGGATAGAAGGCAGGGTCAACATAACTTTCATTATCTGGGATATAAGCATTGACTTCAAGTGCAAGTCGTGCTTCTTTGATTGTTATGCCAACATTGAATGGATTCTCTAGGGTGCACGCCGGTGCGCCGACGATCCGATTAGTATTATTACCTGAGACGTTAGTAACATGGTTGATTGTGCCGCCTTGTTCTTCTGGATACCCACCATTTTCTTGAATTAGACTATTGAAAAGTCCTGATCCCAAATAATGAGTACCTCCAATTGACCCTGCCGCATCAATACCTGCGCCATTAGTTCCCTTGCAATCGTTTTTGATGAGCGAAAAGTTATGATATCCTGACGAATACGGAGAATTATTACTCTCAATGACAATGTCGGAAGTTTTACGAATAATTTCTGGTTTCTGAACTACTAGGTTATCAGTAACAATAACTTCATCAAAAATGGCCCCCGCGTCCATAAAAAGATATACATATCCTCGGTTACAATCATTAAATTTGTTGTTATAGATGACTATATTCTTAATTTGAGCGCCTGTATTAGTTGGTTCACTTGCTAGCGCCTTTGCGTTGCCGATAGATACGCCAGACGAGTTTACTGTTGCGCTATTATAATCATCTCTATCTACATTGTTCTCACAATTTGATATTGATAATCCACTAAAGACAGTATCAGTGTTTCGTGCTAGCGAGAAAATTAGATGTCGCAATGGTAAGCCATAGGATTTGACAGTATCTATATGAGTGTCTTTCATCAGGGTGGCTCGTAATTTGCCACCCCATGCATTAGACATGGCCGTAGGTGACGGATCGCCAACGTATACGGCATATTCACTTTGAACTGTTCCTCGTAAAAATTTATTATTAAGAACTGAACAATTCGTAAGTTGGAGACTTCCTCCCTGTGAGGTAATAATTCCTGTAGCTTGCGATGTACAGTCCTGAACAATCATTTTAAGTGGATCTTGACTAAGATCGTCACCAAATGTTACATAATTGTCCATTAATGCTAGAATTCCAGTTTGATCTCCTCGTGACCCTACGCCTGAAAAACTATCTCCGAAATGACAATTAATAATAGAACTGGGATGTAAGGCCCAAATAGCATGATTGCGAAACTTGGTGAAATTTAGATCACGAACAGTAGCCGCATATCCATTAATTTGTACAAGAGCATTCGTGCATATAATGTTTGACACTACTAAGGCAGTATTTGTTCCAGCAGACTTAACAATTGAGGTACCAGGAACTCCACTATTTTGCGTTAATGTAATAACTGCTCCCATGGGCTCAGCAGCAGTAATGTTGAGCCCTGCATTATTAAGTGCAATGTGAATCGCTGCTGCAACTTGTGCAGCGGTATCGCTGCTATTATATGGAATGGCTATATTGGTGCCAGACACACCATTACCGCCCTGATCGAATTCGAAAATTTTTGTAACTCCAAGATTGTCAATAATGGTTAATGTTTTAGTGTCTATGTTGACTGCGTTTCCGGCAAGAGCAGTAATTACGCCTGGAATTTCGACGGCTGTTTCAATATTGGTGACTTTAGTCCCGTTAACTAATTTGCCACGTAATATGATAGGCTTGTTCACCATAAGACATTGTCGAACGATTGTTCCGCTAGCCCCAGGACCAAAATATCCTGCTGCCGTTGATAGAACTTCGGCATTTGTAGGGCGATTGGTAAGAGCCAATCCGTTACGAACAATAGGCCATGAAGGCATTCTCGTTGTCGAAAGATGATATGGCCCATGGGCGGCGTCACTAAATCTCAAAGCGAGATTCGCCGAGCCAGGATCCAAAATTACCTCATCGCCTGGAATGGTAGACGAATCATCAATGGCTGCCTGTACCGCTAACATCTGTGTGTTATATGGATTACCAGAATTAAATGAATCGTTATTTTTGGTTACAATTTTGGTAGTTAAATCTACGTTATAAATTGTCATATAAAAGTCTCCTTTTTCTGTAATAAATAGGTGAATACAAGATTAATACCGGTTTTATAATTTTGTAATGATTAGTGGTTGAAAAAATAATTCTGTTGAAGATTTTGCAATTCCAATCTGAGCAATTGTTTTTCCTCCACCTTGAGGAATTGTTGTTGATATTCTTCCGGCAGAAGAACTTAAATAGTATACAGAACCCGGTATAAGATTAGAAAAATTATTAAATACATTTCCGTAAATTGTGTGTATTTTTGCTAAAGTGCCAGAGGCAAAGAAAACAGAAGTAGAACCAGATACGATTCCAATAACTCTTGATGTTGAAACGTTATTGGCGCTGGCTGGAGCAATACTGTCTCCGGTTAAGTAAATAATTTGTGTACCGGTTAATTCTGTTGACGCTATTGCTGTATGATAAATACTTACATCTACGAGAGCCGAACTTGAATTTGCTGCATGAGAATGTAAATCGTCTACATTTGAACCGTTGAAAAGACGAGAAAGGTTGCCCGCTGTAAAATTGTTTGTCGAAACGGAAACCCCGTCTAGACTAAAAGATTGTTGTCCCGGCAGATCAATTGATGCTGTAATTTTCATTCCGGCTGAAGCAGTTAGTGCTGCTTGGAAATAGCTTGAACCACTAACAACAAAAACAGCCCCAGATTTTCCAAGAACTATGCTGTCTGCATCAATAGTTCCAATTTTTAGTTCACCGGTAGAACCAGAAATGTCTAAAAAATTAACGGAAACTGTATCGTTGGGAGCGTCAACCAATCTTGGAATTGTATCGGTTTCGTCCCATCTTATAATTGTAACCTTGGGCATGTGTTATAGTTAGTTAATAATCAGCGGCTGCGGTAAGAATATTAATTCAGTTGTTGATTTTGCGATACCAACTTGATATATGGTTGTATTTTTTTCGTTTGGAGGAATTGTTGATATTTTTCCAAACGATTGAGATAAAAAATATCTGGAACCCGTAGATAATCCGCTAAAATTATTAATTGTTTGTCCCGCCGAGAAAATAAAAACTTCACTATCGGTGATAGCATTTTTTTCACAAAATCCAATAACAAAAGAAGAGCTAATAGAAAAAATGTTTGTTCTATATATTTTTCCGTTATTATTTAGATAAACAGTATCATTCTGAGATAGTTCTTCTCCGCACGTATACATAAACCCAGAAATAAATAATAATTCTGTCTTTGTTGAAGAAACGGTTGGGATTTGAACGGTTGGATAAAAATATCCATTTTTGCCTAACGGCACATCAATCTCCTACTATAAATAGTTTTTTGTGTACCTTTTTCTTTATTTGATCATATTTATATTGTATGCTCGCGTATACAAGGAAATAAGAAAATGGTTAACCGACGAAAAGAGAAATTTCAAGACGTGAAGATGCTTTCTTCAAGAATTGAAAAAGAAGATTATATTAAACTGGAACATATGTTGGAAAGTAAAAACTTATCCGTTCAACAGTTTATGAATTCGGTCGTACGCAGTTTCATTTCTGGGACTATAGTACATTCTGGATCTTTGTTTTGTTCGAAATAATAGGAGAAGAAAATGTCTGAATGGGTGAAAGATGAAGAATCGTCTGAAGAAACTTGGCACAATGAAGATTATGGAACTATTGTAAAGATTGATCAAAAGTATCATGCACTTATACCACAAACATTTGTATTGGGCGGGTTTAGTGATTTAAAGGAAGCACAGAGACAGGTTCTTCTCAACTATGATGTTCTTTTGAAATTAACACAAAATTTTACTCCCGAGATGTTACAATATATCGAAAGATTGAGAGGCGAAGAACAATTTGAAAAGGAATTGAAGTGATATGCTAGTTGAAAAAAAGAAAGATAAGATTAAGTTATTAACAATTTCGGATATGCCCCTTGTTCTATCCGGCGTCGCGCTTCAAACGAAATACCTTATTGAAGGTCTATTGAAAACTGGGAAATATCAAATTCTATCTCTTGGTGCTGCCATTAAACATGAAAAATATAACCCCTTGAGGATTCAAGAGTACGGTGATGATTGGGTTGTTTTACCAATCGATGGATATGGTAATCCACAGATGATGCGTGAAATTTTAGACACTGAAAAACCAGACGCTATTTGGTTTATGACTGACCCTCGTTTCTTTACTTGGATGTTCGAGATGGTCGATGAAATTTCAGATAGAGGTATTCCGCTTCTCTGGAATTCAATTTGGGATAACGGCCCGACTCCAACGTTTAATAAGTTCTTTTATAACAGTTGTGATTTTTTAGGATGCATTTCTAAATTAACATACGGTATTATGAAAGATCTTGGACTTGAACATAAAGCAGAATATATTCCTCACGCAGTTCCTTCTGGTACATATAAAATTCTTGACGAAAAATT